>ERZ826764.122-NODE-122-length-116987-cov-5.028974_pt1 | contig 116987 bp, 101 predicted proteins | sample MGYA00519870_ERZ826764 | MGnify/ENA primary metagenome ERZ826764 (study PRJEB31778, sample SAMEA3449239) | human gut metagenome | biome: human gut; feature: human-associated habitat; material: faeces | place: United Kingdom | collected 2010/2012 ... | reverse complement strand
CTGAGCCAATTCATCTCATGACTGAAGTCACAAGCATTCTTGGCTCAATTTGTAATATAACTGTTTCAAATATCAAATAAAAACCAATCCTGCATTATGCCGGATGAACGTACACTCTGCAGCAGGGAAATTTTTCATCCCCTGTCCGCAGGCCCGCAGGTATTTTCCGTTCGTGATCCTTCCAGACAGCACGTATCGTTTCCCTTCATAAAGGAATACGGCTCCCGGCAGGAATCGGTCCATGTCATTGTAATGTCTGCAGCTCTTCTCAACCCTGAGCTGGCTCCGCAGCTTCTCCGCTTCCTTCTCCCCATGGATCCTGACCTGTTCTTCATACCACTGGGAAAGAGCCGTTGTTTTCTGCTCGAAACCCGGTTTCCGGTTCTGGGCAACTTTTTCTTTTCCCTGGTAATAGGAGCGGCCGGTCTGATGATGGATGATGGACCGGTCCTGTCTCCTGAACTGGCGTATCTGAAAGGTATGGTCAAACGCAGGTGTTTCCACCTCATTGATCTCCAGTGCTGCAAGCCCGATACAGTAAGCGTCCACCTCATGCATCTGGTTCTTTTTTGTTTTCTCAAATCCAAGGGCTGTCCGGATCAGGGAGGTATCCAGGCCTCCGCAGAAATGTACATGCTCCTCCCCGTATTCTTCCAGGAGTTTTTTGCAGATGAACGGGACTGCCTGGTTCAGGGCACTGAGGGCGCCATATTTCTTTAACTGACCGCTTTTCTTCCTGTCGAAATCCTTTCGGAAGGTGGTATCCGTATGTACTTTCGTATGGCACTCCGGGCAGAGACCAGCCAGGTTCTGGATCGTATCGGAGCCACCCCTGCTGCGCGGCACAATATGGTGGAAATGGCTGATGGGTTTCTTACACATCAGACATTTTCCATGCTGTTGGGTACAGATGGCTTCCTTTACATCATCATATCCTTTCAGCGGACCGTTTTGGAAATCCACACCCATAGCTTTTGGGTTTTCCATATGCATGAACGCAAACCGGTTGACTTCAAATGCGATGTCTGTGACCGGCAGATACCTGCTGATCTTCCGGATGATGTTCAGATGTGTCTGCACCAGGTGCTGCACCGTTGGGGTGATCCAGTCCGGACAGCGTTTCCTGTTGCAGAACCGGGCCTGGGTGTTCCGGATGAACTTACAGGTCACAAATTTGTCCGCAGCATACATGGGCAGTTTCCGCATGACCATGTTGGACTTCACCATGGAACCATATCTTTTTGCAAGTCGCTGGCGGGCTTTTCTTTCCCCTCTCCTGGATGCCTGCCGGCTTTTTTGGCGGTCAGCCATCAGTTTCTTGATCTCCTTGTTCCTGGTCTCGATCACGGCGGCGAACAGCAGGCCTCCAAGCGGGGACAGGACTGCGGCCCCGATGTTCGTCCTGCCCGGATCCTCCGCCAGCGTTACCGGCTGGAGGACGGGCGCGTTGCGGTATGTCAGCCGGATCGTAAACGGGATATCCTCTGCGATCCGGGCCCTGCCCGTTTTCAGCAGCTTAAGGACATGCCTTTTCCGTCTGGTCGGCATCTGGGGTTTCCCGTCAAAACCGAGGACATAGATATATTCTGTTTTCGATAATTTCTCTTCCAATGCTGTCATACTAACTCCTTTAGCAGTGCTGTTTCACGGGAGGAACGGTCCTCCCGCACCGGTGGTAAGCCTGAGGCACTGCGCTTACGTTTGTTTTCCTGGACTTGGCGTATGCTCTGTAGAACGGAGGACTGGAATCCTGCTGAAAAGCATGACATCCGCCGGTACCAGCACCCTCCGGCATCCGAAGATGCCATTGGATACATGCATACGTCACCGTATCCCTGCTCAGTAACCCTACAGCTAAAACCAGAACCTGCTTTCGCAAGCTCGTGACTTTAGTCATGAGTTACTTGACAATTTCACAAATTTTAAATCTATTTTTCATATAGAGGTCTCCTTCCTACCTCTCTAATATGCAAAAATTAAAGAAAAAAAGAGCATCGAATATGATGATCTTCATCCCAAAAAAGTGAATTCGAATTCACTTTTTTCCTAATTTTTAAAAAAAAGGCTGCAAAAAACAGTCCTTTTTCAGCTTTTCCACTTGCAAATCGCAAATGAATCGCTTATCTTCATCTAAGAAGCAACCAGAGAGTTCTCCAATGTCCGATGGTTGCCACCGAAAACTTATAGAATTATAAGCTTTGCATTTGACTATCTCCTATGTACGTAGGAGATAGTTTTTTATCTAATAAAAGCAGAACACCCCATCCGACGACAGTCGGGTGGGGATGTTCAATTACAGTGGTTGTCTATCAAAATCAATATACCAAAATAACCCTTTTTCTGATTTTTGTGCCTGCCGACTACTCTCAGACAATAATTGTTTTACTTACACTTCTTACCTTTCACCCTAGACCAACTGCTGTAAACTTTCTGACCATTATTACCGATTGCGTAAGATCGTACCCGATAATAATAAGTACTTCCCTTCTTGAGTTTACTGTTCGTATATTTTACGGTAGAATTTTTCGTAATCGTTTTAATCCTCTTATACTTTTTATTCTTTCCCGTCTTTCTCCAGATTTCATAACCTTTTGCATCCGAAGATTTTTTCCAGCTTACAGTAAGTTTATTTTTCTTTTTATTGGAAATACCAGAAATCTTTGTAGTTTTTGGAGCCATTTTAATGGTTGTTACTTTGCTGTAATCACTCCATACGATAATTCCGTCCTTTTTCGTGATTCCGGAACGTACCTTAAAACGAAGGGTGCTTCCATATCCAAATGTTTTTGTATAGGTTTCCGGGCTGTCATATACGGTCGTGCTTAATTTATAGGCACTTCCATCCGTAGAAACATACACCTGATGAACATCTACATTTTTCTGATTTTCCCAGTTAAACACAACTTTCTTACCAGATCTTTTTACGGAATAAGAAGGCGTTGCTGGGGCAGTAACTTCCGGTCCAGGAGTTTCCGAAGGTTTTGGTGTTTCAGTCGGATCAGGATTTGGTGTCTGAGTTGGTTGCGGTGTAGGTTTTTCAGTCTGTTCTGGAACCTGCGTTGGCTTCGGAGTTGGAATCTCTGTTGGTTTTGGTGTTTCTGTCGACTGCGGAGCCTTAGTCGGTTCCGGGGTCGGTGCTGGAGTACTGGTTGGTTTCGGTGCTTCTGTCGGAATTGGAGTACTTGTTGGAACAGGCGTTGGCGCCACCGTTTCCGCATTTCCAACAAGTTTTCGAGAAGGGTTCTCCCGCCTCTACAGGCGGTGAGCGGAATTCTCATTTTTTTAAAAATTCATCATATTAGTGATGTCTGAAATATATGAATCAGATTTCAGACCGAAAATAATACAGGAGGGATTATGTATGGCGAGACGTAAAGTAAAGATCACTGATTTTATCCAGACATGCGAGACAAACTGCAGACTGCAGCATCTTGCGGATTCCTTTGTGCCATCATGCAGCCTGTATGATGTGATAGACGGTAACTATGTGCCACCACAGAAGGAGAAGAAAAGGAAGAAATCTTCTTCCAGACGTATGGCAGACGCAGATACCATGTTTATCGCATACCGTTTCCGGGGGTATCCGACAGAGGAACAGGAATCTTTTCTTAAACAGAACATCGGGGCGGCAAGGTTCATGTGGAACCGGATGCTTTCCGACTATGAACTGATGTGGAGGGAACTGTGGAAAACGATCCCCATGACACCTGCGGATTACAAGGGTACTTCCGGGCTGGAATGGCTGAGCGACGTGGATTCCTATGCCCTGTTAAATGTGCAGCTGAACCTGGAAAAAGCCCGGAGTGACTATTTTTCCGGGGACAAGGGAAAACCCCGTTATAAAAAGAAACACTGCTGCAGGGATACATATACAACGAACTTCTGTAAAAACAACATCCGTTTTGAAGGGGACGGGATCCGTCTGCCCAAGATTGCAGACCCGATCCGGCTCTCCATGCACATACCGGTCAGGCCAGGTGGCCAGCTGAAAAATGTGACCGTCATCCATGAACCGGATGGAAAATGGTACTTTTCCATTACATTCGAATATCCGGCAGAGGAGGCAGAACCCTCTTTCGGCCTTCAGCAGTTCTTTAAGGCAGGGGATCGGGACGCCGTTTCCGCCATCGGCCTTGATATGTCGGTACCGTTCCTGTATGTGGATAACACCGGGAAGAAACCTTCCTATGAAATAAACGGGAATGAGATCCGTTTTATGAAACAATACCGTAAACTTGAATCCAGGATCGCAAAGGAGCAGCGCAGACTCTCCCATATGGTCAAAGATTCCTGCAATTACGCAAAACAGTGCCAGAAGATCGCCCGTCTGCATGCGAAAGCCAAGCACCGCAGGGACGATTTCCTGCACCAGATTGCCGTAAGACTTGTACGGAAGTATGACCTGATCGCGATCGAGGATCTTGACATGGCCGCAATGAAAAAAGGCCTGAAGCTCGGGAAGTCCGTTTCCGATGTCGGCTGGGGGAAATTTACACAGATCCTTGAGGAACTGTGTAATAAATTTGGGAAACTCCTCATACGTGTGGGAAGATGGTACCCGTCCTCAAAGACCTGCAGTCACTGCGGCAGCATAGATAAGGATCTGAAGCTAAATGACAGGGTGTACGAATGCAGGGAGTGCGGGCATACGATGAACCGCGACAAAAATGCTGCAGTCAATATCCTGGAAGAGGCCTTCCGGATCCTGGAAGAAAATATGTTCAGACCATCAGTGGAGGGTTATAAAAAACCTGCCCTGATTTCTACGATTGCGTAAGCAGTCTGTTGGTAACTGAAAACCTTACCGGTGGAACGCCGGAGTAGCCTGTCCGAGCTACGGGGTCACGCTTACAGACGTGCATAATAAGTCACCCGGTTAGGCAGGAAGCTCCCTCTTCTATAAGTGGGAGTATGTTCACTTACCTTAACTGTCTTTTCATAATATTTATCTCTATTCCCATTCACATAAAACTTCAAACTTACCGTTCCTGGCTTTAACGCCTTTACATTTCCATTACTATCCACGGTAGCAACGGACGGATCCGAAGACTCCCAAACACCATCGCTACTGGAGATATTAAAAGTACCGATATCATACGGAGGGCAATAAACGTAATTTTTTAATTTGGGAATCAAGGTATTAAAAGAACCAACCTCACAGCTCAACGGACTATCTGTTTTAAAATCCAGATATCTGTTCGCAATTTCCATTTCAAAATCTTTACTATAATCCGAATAGGAACCTGTAAACGGGGTATAAGAATATGTCTTATTACTATAGAAAAAAGTAGCTGCTCCACCATACCAGTTTGATCCTTCAGGTTTAAATACAGCAAATCCTAAAAGGTCCTGATTTCCAGTCAACAAAGCATCCTTATGCGCCGGAGAATTCATCCAGCTGTTAAAAAACGTCTCCGCGGAATATTTGGTCTTTAATGAAATATTTTCTGTCATTATATTGGGATATTTTGAACGTACCTGCTTGTCATTTGGTAAAATATGATTATAAACAATCGAAGCCTGTGCTGCCCTGTCAATCGCACATCGCATCATCTCATTGTCAAGCTTCATTGGCTCCACACCTTTTTTCGCTCTTTCCGCATTGACCAACTCCAAAAACTTTTCTGCCTCTGAAAGGTAAACAGTACCGGATACATGTACATTGTAAGTGCTCTGAGAAGTTGCTGCTGCCACATTCTCACCATCCTCCACGGCAAAACCATCAGAAAAACCAATCTCCGCGGACTGTCCCATCTCCAGTTCTAAGCCATCATCACCGGAATCAACAGATGTCAGACCATCAGAGAATAATTCCGGCTCGTCATCCGTTGAGTTATCCACATCCTCTCCTGCCCCGGAAATCTCCGCGGAGGTACCATCTGAAAACTCATACATAGCCGAAACAGAGGAAACAGATGCAAAGACCATAGAGGTTGCAAGTAAAATAGCCAGATATCTTTTTTTCATAGTAAGCTCTCCTTTTTCTATTGTATTTTAGTATTTTTTTTAAGAAGCCAATATACGGGAAATCGGGAATCTCCGCGGAAAAGTGAATTCGAATTCACTTTTTTCAACCATTTCTATGTTTTATAGTAACATACAAAAAGGTGGTTGAAAATGACTTTCTTTCTATGTTTAGATATTACCATCCGGGGAGATACAAAATTTCTGGTACGAAAAAAAGGGGCTCATAAAAACATCCTACCCGTTCATTATAATAGGAAGAAAATGTCTTCTTTATTGGCAAATAATTTTTATTCGAAGACGGGTTTCTCCGCGGTAGACTCCTAATCCAAAAGGTTAAAAAAAAAAGAAAGCGAAAATGTTATGTGGCATATTATACTATAACATTTCACTTTCTCATTATACTTTCGCTTACATATCGATCCTCTTACAGGCAGTGTCGAAATACTTCTCATCTATTTCTATACCGATGAACTTTCTGCCAGTATTCTTACACGCAACGCCCGTTGTACCCGAACCCATCGTAAAATCCAATACCACCTGCTCCGGCATCGTAAATAACTGAATCAAATATTCGATTAATGCAACAGGTTTCTCTGTTTCATGGTACTTATTCTGTTTGTTTACATCAAATTTTAAGATATTGGAAGGTATACGATCATTCTGACAATAAAAACCTCCTACTCCATTATCCAGGACACAATCTGTAATTGTTCCCTTGTAGGGTTTCATTGCAAATACGATTGGCTCGTAATATGGGGCAAGATTTCCTATCCTGTAATTATCGTACTTACCCTCAATTATCCCACGCCTAAATAACACATTATTAATTCTTTGGGCTTTTGGGTTACACCTGTTCTTTTCCCATACCAGAACATCCCTGATCACAAAACCCGCATCCTCTAAAGCAGCACTCACTCGATGCTGTAATCTTCTGCTGCTAAAAATCAATACAGGACTGGCAGGCTTTGTAACCCGAATCAATTCATCCGCCCAGGACTTGCACCATTTTTCGTATTCATATGGAATTCTTTTATCTGCTTCTGACCATCCATTCAAAGGTTTTCCCCTTCTCCTGAAGGATGTATCACATAATTGATGTGGACTACCTCCACCCAATGCAGAGTTCTGATTATTATGCAAGACATCCCAGTTCGAAAAATCAATGCCATATGGAATATCCGTAATTACCGCATCAATACATTTATCCGGGAGACTTTTCAGAATTTCCCTACAATCACCCAGATATAAGTCATCACATTCATTTATTTTTTTCATGCACATCTTTCTTTCCATTTTTGTATAAAGATTTCTTAATCTCCTTGTCAAAAAATGGAAGATAAGCTCTGTCTATGAAAATACACAAAACATCTGTTCAGCAGAAGAAAAATATGGTAAACTATATCTACGGGAAAGTCAGATACGCACAAGGCGGCCTGCCCTCTTCGGAGGGGCAACCCTCCAGACGAAAGAAAGGAGGGCGATGCCAATGATTACATACTCTGAATTAATTCAGACTGGTATTTTCATTGTCTCTCTTATCGGATTGTGTTACACAATCTTTGGGAGAAAAAAATAGCCGCCCACTACTCCCAATAGTGAACGGCTGCTGTTAATAATAAACGGCATGTCTTTTATTAAGGGGTAGGCCGCTGTATCTGGCTTTCCCTTTCTATTTGTATAATACCACACGCTACAAGCGTTATCAACAACTTTCTCACAAATGAAATCAAAAATTAATGCCTTAGTTAGCTGATACTCGCCACTGTAATGAAATCCACTCCGAGGCTTTCATATAGTGCAATCAGTCTTTGATCCGTTATACTCCAGACAGCAACATTAATACCCTTTCCATGTAAATTATCTATCGTACCCTTACTCAGTTTCGTGTATCCCACGCTGATGTCAAATTTATATTGCTGACATATATTTATGGTGTTTTTTGAAACTCCACCTCTCATGATATACTGGATATCGACTAAATTGTTGACAAGCCTTAATTTCTTCAGCATTTCCACACGGAATGAAATAACAATCGGAGTTTTACGGGATGACTGGATCATCTGATTAAATCTCAGGACATCCGTTTCATCCATATCCCATTTTACCTCAATTACAGGCACCACCCCATAACTACTGCAGACATCGAGATACTGCTGAAGAGTTGGAGTGTAATTATCCGCGTATTTTTCGGCATTGTGTCCATTTATGATCGGATACTTTAGGATTTCCTCATAGGTAAGGTCGGATATCTTTTTATCTACCCCACACATTCTTTTAAGTGTGTTGTCATGAGAGATAACAAATACCCCGTCCTTTGTTCTCTGTACATCCGTTTCAATATATCCAGCTTCCCGTGCTGCTATTTCAAATGCCGGCAGCGTATTCTCCGGGGCTTCCAAAGAAGCACCTCTGTGTATGATATATTTCGTTTCGGATGTAATATCATAACTGTCATCCACAACATAAACCCTGATCAGCTTTGATTTTTTCTCTTTTTCTCCGCAGTCAACCTGCACGGTTATTTTGGCATATCCGGAACTCTGTGCCAAGACTTTTCCATCTTTTGTAACAGAAGCAACCTTTTTATTGTTACTGCTGTATTGGATATTTTTTATATATCCTTTAACCGGAGTTCTTTCAATAACAATATCTGCACTGTCACCCTTCTTGATGATCATTTCATCCTGTACATTAAAAGAGGTAAGGGAAGGACTGACTGTCAGGGAAAACGTCCCTGTATATTTCATTTTTCCGTATGAGGTATAAGTAATCTTCACACTTCCAGTCGATTTTGCTGTGATTTTTCCATCTTTTGACACCGTTGCAATTTTCGCATTGCTGCTCTTATATGAAGATATGATTCCTTTCTTCGACGGTACCAGCGTCAGGCTGTCTCCTGCTTTTACCTCTCCTGCATTTCCAGATTTAAAATAGACCTTTTTGCTCTTTGCATAAGAATATAATCTGATCTTACTGACCTGTCCATTCTTTACTGCCTTTACCCAAACCACACCTTCTTTCTTAGCAGTTACTTTTCCATTTGTAACCGAAATCGTCTTCGCATCCGAAGTACTCCATTTAAAGGTTTTAGGATCCTGTTTACTCTTTCCCTTATAGATATAAATCTCCGAAGTCGTCCCCGTTTTTACCGCCGCAGAAGAATACGCAAACGAATATTGCGCCGCGGATACCGGAACACCCATACATAAGCACATCACCGCAAGATAAATAACCATTAAGTATTTTTTCACAATAAATACCTCCCGTTTTTTCTTTTACAGTAATCATACAGTTATCTGCAGATTCTGTTTTTCTACACGAAAAAATGAAGGAAATACTTCAAAAAAGAAAATAAGGATTTTTCATTTCTTCTATTTTTTTCGCAACTTATAGATAAAAAGGAGGGATTTTATAATGAGACTAAGAAAAATAATCTTATCTTTAGGGCTGTCTGCCCTGATGCTGACTTCTGCTCCACTTTCGGCAATGGAACCAGTCTCAGTACAGGCAGCAGCATGCAAACATTATCATCGAACAAACTATGTTGTCAAAGCAGCAACCTGTACCGACCAAGGTATAAAGAAAAGAAAGTGCGATGACTGCGGAGCAACGATCAAAACCTACACTGTTCCGGCACTTGGACACAAGCTGTACGTAAAAACAACGCCTGCCACCTGTCTGGCAACAGGATTATCTGTTTCCACCTGTAAAAGATGTGGAAAAGAAATCAAAAGAGAAGTGCTTCCAAAAGGCGATCACAATTACACAACAAAGATCACGAAGATTGCAACCACAACATCTGAGGGAGAATCAAAAACTTACTGCATCAACTGCGGATATGTGAAAGAAGTCAATATTATCCCAAAGAAGAATTCAACTACTAAAAACTGTACCCATCCGCAGAAAACCACAACAGTAACTAAGCAGCCGACATGCCAGTCAACCGGAGTCCAGACAGTAAGATGTGCCAGCTGTAATAAGATACTCAGCACTACTACTCTTCCAAAAGTAGGACACTCCTATGTGACAAAGGTGATCAAAAAAGCCGGAATCTATAATGAGGGTCTGGAAAGGATCTATTGCGAATACTGCGGTACCGTAAAAGAGGAGAGGGTTATCCCGAAACTGACACGGGAAGTTTCTATCAGCGCATCAACACTTACACTGGAAGCAGGAAGACACAAGACTGTAAGGATCGTCAATGCAGTACATGATGTTACATGGAGATCATCCAACAGCGCAGTTGCTACGGTAGATAAAAATGGATATATCACAGCCGTGAAAGCTGGTACTGCCACCATCTCTACAGTTTATGACGGAAAAACTTATTCCTGCAGGCTGACCGTTACAGCAAAAGCTGTTTCCATCAGTGAAACATCTCTTACTCTGGAAGCAGGAAGACACAAAAAACTAAGGATCGTCAATGCAACACATGATGCTACCTGGAGTACATCCAATAAAACAATTGCCACAGTAGACAAAGACGGTTCTGTCACAGCTGTAAAAGCCGGTTCAGCCACTATCTCAGCAAGATACGATGGAAAGACTTATTCCTGTAAAGTTACCGTTACAGCAAAAGCTGTCTCTATCAGCAGTACTACCCTCTCCCTCAAAGAAGGAAAACAGTCAACGCTGAAGCTTAATAATGCAGCCTCAACTGTTACATGGAGCTCCTCAAACACCCGCATTGCAACCGTGGATAAATCCGGTGTGGTAAAAGGCGTAAAAGCCGGTACTGCTACCATCACAGCAGCCTGCAGCGGCAAGAGCTATACTTGCAAAGTAACTGTTACCAAGGCACCAGCTGCCGTATGCAAACATACAAACGTAGTCGAAGATGTCACCAAGCCTACCTGCGTGAAAGCCGGCAGTAAGGTAACAAGATGTAAAGACTGCAAGAAGGTCCTTAAAACACAGACTCTTCCGGCTACCGGACATAAACCGGACAGCGGAACTACCACAGCAGCCACCTGCCAGAAGACTGGTAAAACAGTATACAAATGTACTGTCTGCGGAACTGTGACCAGTACAAAAACTCTTCCTAAGATTTCGCATAAGTATGATTCCAGGGTCACATTGGCTCCAACTACAACATCTACCGGAAAAGAACAGATCTATTGCATTTACTGTAATAAGGTCAAAGAGACAAAAGTCATTCCGAAACTGACCTCCGCATCAAATATCATGAGTATTCCTCTGTATCTCCAGAGTAATTACTCTAAGGTCAAATACGGGGATGGCACCCTTGCTACCTGCGGACAGGGACCAACCTGCCTGGCCATGATCGCAAGTTACAAATCCGGTAAGACCGTTACTCCTGAGGATGTTGTTGATCTGTACGGAAATAAATACTATAGCAAGACATTCGGAACATCTGTCAATATCTTTTCAGCAGCTAATAATTTCGGTATCAAGTCCGTAACAAGGACCGTCAAAACATCCGAAGTTCTCCGTGCCCTGAAAGCAGGAAAGCCAGTTGTAAGCGTACAGAAGAAGGGACTCTTTACAAAGACCAGTACCTATATCGTACTTAGAGGTATTGATAAGAATGGAAAAATCCTTGTAAACTCCCCTCAGGATACAAACAAAGCTATTTACAAGAGTTCTTATGATCTGACAACCCAGATTGCAAAAACAAGTTCTTCATTCCTTATCATCAGCTGATCAACTTACGATCCGTTCTTTTGCATAGCATTATGTAGAAAGATACAAAAAAGAGCCGGTAATTCATTGCTGAAAAGCATGAAAACACCGGCTCTTTGCCTGCTTATTAAACTTTGAGAAGCAGCTTTATTGCTTTAATTTAGCCATTTCTGGATATCATTTATACTGAGATTTACAGCCTTTGCAATCGTTTCGACAGGAAGTCCCATTTCAGCCAGGGAAAGGGCCATTTCTTTCTTGGCCTTCAATTCTCCACGTTTTTCTCCGTTTTCCAATCCCTCGCTGTATATTTTTTCCATTTCCTTACACATAAGCATTAACAATGAGAGGATTCATTTCCTCTCTCAAATGCAACTACAAAGAGCAGGTTTTCCTGTTCTTTTTCATTCTCCCCTATTCTTTGTCACATTTCTTCCATCAACATGTTAGGAGGAATAAAAGATGAAATTCTCAAAATCTTTACTGGCTGTAAGTATGTCAGCTATGATGCTTTTCTCATCTCCAGTAGCAAATACCGGACTCTTAGCGATCCAGACCGTGGAGGCCGCTGTTACGAAAGCACCAACTTTGAATAAAACATCCGCGGCAATCTACGAAGGTGCTGCAATCCAGCTTTCTTTGAGAAATGCGGTTGCCAGTAGAATCTCCTGGAGAGTATCTTCTCCATCTATTCTGCAGATCACTCAGAAAGGTTATGTAAAGGGAGTAAAAGCAGGAACCGCATACGCATATGCTACATATAACAAAAAAACATATAGATGTAAAATCACTGTTAAAGCAAATGCAAAAAAAATATATCTTAACAAAACATCTGTAACACTTACCGAAGGAGACGATTTTACGCTTAAATTGTGTAATGCGCCTGTAAGCAAGGTAACATTTACCTCATCAAATAAATTAATTGCCACCGTAGATAAATCCGGTTCTGTATGGGCATTAAGAAAAGGAACTGTTACTATTACCGCAAAATACAACGGAAAAAGCTACAATTGTAAGGTAACAATCAAACCCGACACTACTCCATCCCTCAGCTTTGATCATGGATCATTTGCCCAGAATATTACAAAACAGATTTATTTAAACAATAGCACTGGTTCTGTCATATGGACATCCTCAAACCCTAAGGTTGCAACCATCTCATCAACAGGATTATTGAAAACTCTTTCCGGCGGCAGCACCACAATAACAGCAAAATATAATGGAAAAAAATACACCTGCAAAGTTGATGTAAGTAGCAAGACTTTCTACGTAGGAGATTTTTTTGTCAGTACATATGACAGATGTATCGACTGCATAGACAAGGGGGCTACCAACAGCAAAAATCAGCCTGTTGGGTCAACCGGAGAAGTCCTTAAAGCCAATAAATCTATTGCTGTTGATCCGTCTGTAATCCCATTAGGTTCAAAAGTCTGGATCGACCATAAGATTTATACCGCGGATGATACAATAAAAGGGCTTAAAGGAAAAAAGGTTGCTATTTATCTGGGAGATACAGATAGCGCACATAACAAAGCCACAAGCACAAAATCCCTCTACACAAGCGCATATATCGTCAAATACTGATTCTTGCGAAGTTAAGAAGAAAACTTGAAAAAGGGCAGTGAAATCACTGCTCTTTTCTGTACGAAAAAAAGCCGGCTTTCACCGACTTATTAAAACCCCTGGTCGACAGCATCGTACCATTCATCCATTTCATCAAATGAGGGATATGGATATGCTGTAACGATACGAAAAGAAGTATAGTTATCTTTGCATATTACAAGTCTTACAGAGGAGGCCGGATGCATTTGGTTCCAATCCGTTCCCATTGCGATTCCTTCGGCAATAGGCACTGAAAAAGTGTAATCCAGCTCTAATTCCTGAGCAATCCTTTTATTTTGGATATATTTCTCTACATCCTCTCGATTCTCCCAGAGTATCTCTTTAACACAGGAAACCAATGTTTCTGCTGAGAAAAACATACAGGCATATACAAAAGGTTCCTCTTGCATAGACTTAACATTCTTCTTTAACTTGGCGATCATATGTGCTTTTCCAGTCCAAACATGCTCTTTTACTGCGTGTTTGCAACCATAAATACCCATGTTCTCTACACAGAGATTTTTAATATTATTTTCTAATTTCGTCATCTTATTTCTCCTTAAGCAGGACAAAAAAAGACCGACCAGGTTCTGGTCAGTCATGCTACAACAAGCTACTTATAAACTATGGTGCTGCTAACACCTAGTTCTCTTTTAAGTGCGGCGCATCTTATTGGATTACTACTCTCCTCCTCTGTCACGAATGTAACACCCTCTTCCTTTGAGCGTTTTTCGCAGGCAGCACGTTTGATCAACTTATGAAAAGAATTACTCGACATGTAGATATTACAATAATCCTTTCCATCAGCACATTGAAAGCTGTAATCTAAGGATCTGCGATCCATAATGCGGCGCAGATACGGTTTCAGTTCTGGACTGACCAGATATCGTTTCATTTTGCATTCTCCTTTCGTCATTTGATTACTGACAATATGTTGAAGAAATAAGATGGATAAAAAAGTCCCTGGCAGCCATCAAAATAGCAGCTGTCAGGGAACTAACACCTCGAAGTGAGGAAAGAATATACCACTCGAAGTGAGCTTTTTTCGATATATCCTTTTTGTGTTATGAGTATTATATACCGCAAATTGGAGCTGGTCAATTCTGATACGAAAATAAGATCCTTTTTTGAGCAGCTTTACAAACAAAAAGAAAGACCAGCCTTTTCAGGCTGATCTCCCTCCAGCAGAGTTACTGCTTATTTCTTTTTCCGTCTCATGACGAAAACTGCGATTGCGGCTACTGCCACGATTCCAAGACCGATTCCCGCATACATTCCTGCATGGTTCACAAGTCCTGTCTTTGGTCCAACTGTGTTGGTTGTGTTATCACTGTTTCCCGGTGCAGGTGTTACGCTTGGTGCAGGTGTCTCACTTGGAGAAGGATTCTCTGCGATAGTTACACTTGCATTAGCTGCTACATCGTTGACATCGTCAGCAGATGCGACTGCGGTATTTCCTACCATCTTTCCTGCAAGGCTGGAGTCAGAAATAACTGCCTGGTAAGTAATCTTTAACGTAGAACCATATGCAAGGTCAGAATTTGTATTGATAACAAATCCGTTCTCTGCTTTGGTAACGGCTGCCTTGATTGTCTTACCATCCAGTGTTGTCTGGATTCCGCCAACCTTCATGCCAGCTGTATCGAAGTTATCAGTTACAACAACATTCTTCGCTGTCTGGCCTTTTTCTGTCTCTTTGACCGTAATTGTGTAAGAAAGTGTATCTCCAACGGATGCATTGGAGAGATTTACGCTTTTATCAATAGATAATGCCGGTGTCTCTACCTCTGGATCACTCTTTGGATTTACAGTTACATCACGGTTTGCATCAACAGGATCCATGTTGTCAGAAGAAATCACTGCTGTGTTCTTAACTGTCTTACCTGCAAGGCTGTCATCTGCGAATCTGACACTATATGTTACTTTGAGGATCTGTTTTGCAGCAAGATCCTTTCCGGTTTCCATTGTGAAGCCATCATCTGTCACACTTAATTTCTTAGGTGTAAAGAGCTGGTCATCCAGATAAGCCTTGATGCTGCTTTCATCGATCATACCCTTATTGTCTAAAGCATCCTTGATCACTACATTAACTGCTGTATCTGCAGAAGTTGTCTTTCCGATAAGGGTATACTTAACGGTATCGCCAACATTGATCTGGCTGTGGTCTACAGTCTTTGTAAGATTCAGACCGCCTGTAACAGGTTTGTCTGAAGGAACTTCAACGATCTCTGTATCATTACCCGGATTCATATTGTCACTGCTTACTACCGCTGCATTCTTGATGGACTTGCCTTTCAGCTTGTCGGAAACAACCTTCATGTCATAAGTAACTTTCATTACCTGACCAGGTTTCAGATCTTTTCCAGATGTTACGGTAAATCCGTTTTCAGTTACATCCAGACTCTTCGGAGAGAACTCAGAATTGTCAATGTAGCAATGTACGGAGCTTCTGTCGATAGATACATATTTAGCATATGCAGAATCAACAGTATCTTTGATCACTACGTTCTTAGCTGTATCTGTTCCGGAGTTTACTTTTGCTTCCAGAGTGTAGGATACGGTATCACCAACGGATACTTTGGTCTGATTTGCTTTCTTACTGATGGTCATTCCGCCTTCAACAGGATCATCTGTTTTAACCTTTACGGATTCTTTGTCCTTAGCAGTGTCCATGTTGTCACTGGATACGGTAGCGATGTTCTTGAAGGTCTTGCCTTTCAGGGTATCATCTTTTACCTTAACATCATAGGTGACTTTCATGACCTGTCCAGGTTTCATATCCTTGCCGGATTTCAGTGTAAATCCTGTAGAACTGATGCTTAAATCTGTTCCATGAAACTCGGAGTCATCCAGATAGCTTCTAAAGGAGTCTTTATCAATCTCAAGGTGCTCGAACAGGTCGGCATCAAGAGTATCGGTAATGACTACATTCTTAGCTGTTTCCTTACCGGAATTTACTTTCGCTGTCAGTGTATAAGATACAACATCGCCAACGGCTACTTCGTTCTTATTTGCTGTCTTAGCAATCGTCATACCGCCAACTCCAGGTTTATCAGGATCCGGAGTATCAGGATCTGGGCTCGGATTTGGATCCGGAGCCGGTGTATCACCTTTTCCTACATGAACGGTATGCTCATCATCAGATGGGTTCGTATTGTCACCCCATGTGGTAGCGATGTTTGTTACATCTCTTCCGTCTAAGGATGCCTCCTCGAATACAACATCATATGTTACATAGATCGCATGTGTTCCGGAAAGATCATGTTTTGTCTCAACAACAAAACCATTATCCTTTTCCTGAACATCGACTTTCAGCTCTTCGTTATCATAGTAGGTACGAACAGTTCCTGTTACCAGGTGTGCGCCCTTCTGCTTCATAACGTCTTTGACAACTACATTCTTGATCGTTCTTGACTGGTCAGCAGCAGTAACTTTCAGAGTGTATTTACCAACATCCCCAACTTTGTATTTTGCCTTGTCACTGGACTTCGCAATGATCAGTCCTGCATCACCGACAGTTACTCTGTTTGTATCAGTTGGCTCATCACCCGGTACAGTAGAATCATCTTTTGCCAGGGCGACATTCTTGATCTGCTGTCCCTCAAGTTCTGCATCCTTGAAGAGAACATCGTATTTCACCAGGATCTCTTCACCGTATTTCAGGTTTGTATTCGTATACAGGGTATACTCGAAATCTTTTGCTACGAGCTGTACATCCTCGATCTCTTCCGGTTCTTCTGCACCCTCTCTGAGGATGTAAGCCTTGATGGAATCTTTCTGGATGTAAGCACCCTTCTTCTGCAGTTTATCAGCTACAACAACATTTCTTGCAACTGCGCCTTCCACTTTCTGTTTAACGGAAACTGTGTAATGTCCAGTCTCGCCTACAGAATAGTTCATCTTGTCAGATGATTTTTCAACGGAAAGCTTTCCACCGTCGATATATACTACATTCTGGTCTTTAACCCATCTTGTATCAGTATAATGTACTGTTTCATTTGTATTTCTGAATGCTTCATGTGTCCATGTATTGTCTGTCTGGTCATCCAGTGCAAACTTGGTTACACGAACCTGGGCTACATTGAGGATCATAGCTTCCTGTGGTGCATCTGTTACAGTTACAGCAAAGGAAACGGTTTTCTCCTCTCCAGCCGGAAGGGATTCGATTACAAATGTAGCATAAAGCTTGTCATTAAGGGTTCTGGTGCCTGCGATCACACCATCCTGCTCTTCACTGGAAGCATATTCCGTATATTCAGGAATCATATCCTTTACAAGGACATTCTTCATGTCATCGTTGGATGTGTTCTTGACATTGATGGAATAATTGATAGTATCTCCGTTCTTAACCACGGAACCTGTTGCAGGATCTGCGGATTTGTAAACTTCAAGTCCGTTTGCCAGTTTAATCGGATCCGGTGTCTTTGTTTCTACTCTTAAGTTGTCACATGTTGCTCTGGCAACGTTAAGGATATCTTTGCCTGCAAGAGACTCGGACTCAAACAGAACATCATAATTTACGGTAAACTGTTCTTTGTATTCAAGATCATGGCCTGTGGCGATTGCATAATCTGTATCAGAATGCTCGATCTCCGCATCATCCATGAGTTTTCCTGCGTCATTGTAGACCTTGATAGAATTCTCAACGATCTTGGCACCTTCTACCTGAAGCGCATCTTTGATGATAACGTTGCGGGCTGTTGTGCCTTTTTCAGTATTGGTAACAGTTACTGTGTAATGTCCGGTATCACCAACTTTATAAGATTCCTTATCGGAAACTTTTTTAATAGTCAGCCCCGGTGTTTCATCTACAATATGAACGCTGTTATCCTGCTTCTCTTCTTCTGTATTCTCACCTTTAGCTGTTGCTACATTGATGACATCCTGGTCATGGAGTGACGGATCTGTGAATACAACTGTATAGAATACTTCCAGCTTATCCTCGATCGTCAGGTCTACACCAGTATTGATCTTAAATGCATTATCCGCTGTCTGGTCGATCTCAGCTGAATCAAGGGTCTCTCCATTGAAATGAACGCTGATCTTGGAGATCTTCATTCCTTCCTGCTGGAAAGCATCTGTAATGACTACCTGTTTTGCTGTGATATTATCACGCAGTTCGCGGACGGTCAGTTTGTACTGAGCTTTTTCGCCAACCTGGTATTCTGTCTTATCAGATTCCTTAACGATATCAAGTGCCGGTCCGTAGATCGGAACTTCTGCTTCGCTGTCAACCGGGATATTTTCTTTAGAATTTGCAGTGATAACGTTGTGGACTCTCTCACCTGCAAGGTCAGGGTCTGTAACTTCTACTGCATATTCAAGTGTCAGGTGTGTTTCTCTTTCCAGTTTCAGAGGATTGTAATCACCAACTTCAGTTCTTCCGGAATCTCCGGTTTCTTCGTTGGCAGCACCAAGGTCGATATTCATGTATCCATGTGCCTTTACAAGATTTAATCCTGTTTCAACAGTAAATGTATTTCCATTAACGGTTACATTTGCAGGGTCAACTTTGTTTCCATCCTGATCGATAAGAACGATAGAATTCTTCTGGAGTTTTACGCCTTCTGTGTCAATTGTATCAGTAAATGTGATATCTCTTGCTACACAGCCTGTCTGAGTCTGGTCTAAGTCTACCTGATAAGTAATGGTATCTCCTACCATATATTCTTCTCTGTCGGCTTTCTTAGTCTGGTCAAGTACCGGACTGTTAACCCAGATCTTTTCAGAGTCTGTCACTGCCTCTGCATTATCTGCATCAGCTTTTGCAGTATTGATGACAACGTCACCATTGATATCTTCTTCGACTGTGCAGTGATATGTGATCACTACCGGAGTAGTCAGGTTATTAAGGTTATCTCCTGTTGTACAAGGCAGATTGTCGATTGTTACCTGGAAACCACCCTTTACAGCTTCAACATTGGAAAGAATCGGGTTTACTTCTGTCTCATTATAATGATCCGGGTCAAGCTGGCTGGATTCATCATCCGTACCTGCTACCGGGTTCGTATAAGTATCCGGAAGTCCCTCAACTGTGATACTGCTTTCATCAAGAGTAAGTCCTGCCGGGATCGTTGTATCGGAAATTACCACGTTACGGGCCACAGAGCCTTTCTGGTTGTTATTCACGATCAGTTTGTACTCTACATCGTCGCCTACACGGAATTCATATCCTTCACGTCCGTCCTGGGCATCTTCTTCTCCGCCTGCAGCATATTTGTTAACAACCTGTTTGTCGATTGACAGAGCTGCTGTATTGATATATGCTTCTGCGTCATCAGATTTTTCGATACCGTTTGTTGCAGATACCGTACCAACGTTCACACCTTCTGCTCCGTTGCCTGCTTCCAGTGCTTCACATGTGAAACGGATCATTACATCATTACCTGCCGGCAGGTTGCTGATCTTTAATTCCCAGCCATTACCTACCTGGGTAAGTTCTTTTGTGATATCTTTATTTACTGTTTCATTCCACAGGGATTCATCAACATCATTTGATTTATCCGGTGTTCCGGCTACATGGTCATCAAAGGTATCCGGGATTCCTGTTACAGTCATCTCTTCTGCCGGTGTTGGATCATGTTTGTCCGGGTTTGTTACATCTGGAAGGTCTGTATTATCGCTTCCATCTGTGTCTCCTGTACTATCCTGATCTCCGTTCAGTTCCGGAAGGTCAAGGTCTACATCATCAGATGCATCCGTACCATCTTCATCAAGGTCAATTCCTGCATTTGCAAGAATCTCATCTTCTGTCATGGCCTGCTCATCAACGGATTCGTTTTCAAGAGCTGCCAGCTGTTTGTCAACTTCATCCTCTACGGAATCTGCTGTATCTGCAGTCTGTACATTAACAGAATCAAAATCAAGTTTAAATCCTGCCGGGATGTCTTTATCTGTGATGACGACATTACGGGCTACGGTTTTGCCTGCAGCACCGATCTTAGCTTTCTCATCCTCGTCAAGACCTGCATATTTTTCATCATCTGCAAGGTTCTGTGTGCCTTCGTCATTCACGTTCTTAACTGTGATTTCAAATGGAACATGGTCACCAACCTGCCATTCGTATGCATCGGAAGTCTTTTCAATATCAAAGTATGCGGTATTGACATAAACTTCTGCATCATCCTGTGCGGTCTGAGGCTCCTGATTTTCATCAAGGCTTAAGAAGTTATCTGCGGTTGCAGAAACAACGTTCTGGCTTTCCACACCATTTGCATTTTTAGTTGCTACACAGTTAAATGTGATATTTAAAGGTGTTCCGGAAGGAAGGTAATCAGCTGTTACAGTCCATCCGTTTCCGTCTGGAACAACGGCTACATTATTATCTTTATCTTCTTTTGCGATTGTTGTAGTGCCATCTGTTACAGGCCATCCGATAGTTGTCTGGCTTTCACCCATGTCTGCCACTACATCTCCCTGAAGCTCAAGGCCATCCGGAAGTTCGATATCTTCAACAGTTACATTCTGTGCAACAGTATAATCTGCTGTATTCTTAACGCTTACTGTATATTTCACAGTATCGCCTACTTCATATTCGTAACGGTCAGCTACTTTATCAACAGTCAGGACCGGGCTGTTTACCCAGATTTCCGCACTGTCAGATGCGTATGCTTTATCACCGTTTCCGTCATAGAAGTTGTCTGCAGTAGCTTTTGCAGTATTGATCCAGTCTTTTCCATTTGCGTCTTTTGTTACCACGCATTTGAATGTGATACGGATGGAATCATTATACTGTAAGATCGGGCAGGTAAGGATCCAGCCGTTGTCTCCCAGAGAGGACATGCTCGGTGTTTCTCCGGAAGCCGGTCCGTCTACTTCCCATCCATTATTGACAAGCTTCAGGCAGGAAGGGATATCCTGGTCTGTTACCACTACGTTTGTAGCATAACCATCCTGTTTTGTCTGTGTGACTTCAACAGAATATGTAACCTCATCTCCTACTTTCCAGTCATCATACTTAGCATCTTTTTCTACTGTCAGTCTGCTCTCGATATCATCTGTGATCCATACTTCATTGGAAGTAAATTCCTGTGTACCGTTCTGGTCATCAGAGAATCTTAATGTTGCAACATTCGGAACATAGAAGGTATAACCGTTGTTAGCCAGCCATGGTGCCATGAAGTCCCTGACATCCTCAGTTTTTACCCTGTGGACGGTAAGCCTTACTGTGAACATCTGATTCTGCTTTGCAAAGTCTTCACTGATCCGGTATTTCTCATTCGGGTTACAGGTGATCGTCTGCCCGTCAATAGTGATATCAAAGTTCTTGGTCACGTTTTTACCGTCTTTGTCGGTGATCGTAACGTGATGATCATCCTTAATGGTCAGGCATTCTTCCAGTGTATCCTTTATCTCGAACTCATTCGTTCTAAATCCTGGGGAATAAGCCCTGATCAGGTAGTCAAACTCATCATAATCATTGATCTCAAAAGCATTGTTTTCATCGTAAGCATCAACAGCTTCATCCCATGACGCACCTTTTTCTCCAACATGCTTCAGAATCATCTGAGCATCCGGTGGATACTGATAAGAGAACATGGACTGTGCCGCAAATCCGTAATGGATCGCAAATGGAGTCATGTCCGGGAACATCATTTCAGCCTGGAAATCTTTTGTTCTGGCAAAACGGGTCCAGTTATCATAAAAAGTAAGGGAGAAATTATCTGTACCTTTCATGTAGCCCATAACCCAGCCCCACTCGTCTTCATCCTCCGTGCTCTCTGGTCTTGCGACAATGGCACCTGTATACCATGGATAAGATTTACCAGGGGTGTATGTCACGCCGTCAGAAGGAAGTGTAACTTTTGTGGAGCTTGTCATCTGGAACAGATGGTCTTCATGTCCGCCAATGGAGTATTTGTAAAGTCCAACAAGACCGTCCTGTTTCTGAATATCGAAGCCCTGGTTTGCATCAAGGTCACTCAATGTGAAATAGGAACGGAAGTTTGCTTTCTCATCAGAAGTCATCGCACGGTTGGACTGATCTCCTGTGGATACCAGCCACTCAAAGCTGCAGGTTACGTCCCTTAAAGTCTCTGTCCAGAAACCTACGGTTTTTTTGCCTGCTGCAAAGAACGGAGGGATCTCCATCCCTGTTTCTTTGGAGATACTTCTGTAGCTGTGCTTATCGTAACCGGTCAGGGTTACTTTTAAGTCGTAAGCTTCGCCAGTCACACTGTTCTTTGCCACATGATGATAAGTGATCCACGGTTGCTGACCGTCTGTGGTAGGGTCATCTACTTTCTGTACGACTACGATCGCGTTGTCGCCCAGGAATGGAGTCTCACTCAGATCATTTTCAAAGTTCGTTGTGTAACTGTCAAAATCACCGAACGTTACCGGCTTCGCATCATTTGCGGTGTCAAAGTCCGGATCGATCGTATTGATGTTGGCAAGATGTTCGATCGTATATAGATCTTCCCTGTTATGGTCCGCTGCCTGCACGGATAATGCAGAAGTCGGAATATAACTGATGAAGGTACTAAGTACCATAAGAATGGATGTAAACAAGGAAACCAGCTTGTTGTACAGCGCACTATTCTTCTTTCTTTCCATAAAAGAACTCCTTTCAAAAAACAAGTTTATTTCCGCCAAAAACCGTACCGGCGGTGACTTATTTCCCCAAAGGGCTCCCATGGAAACTGTTTTCGCAGTTTTGTCATGTGGCGGTGAGCCTGTTCGATGTCTCATCCGCCGGAACCTCCTTTCTTATTTTTTATCCTTAATCGGACAGAGTTAATATGAAAAAAAACAGAAAAAATAAATTCCATCTTTTTCACAGGCTCTGTTCATACGATTCTGCCGTATCAAAAAAACCAGACAGAAATCCCGCATACAAGATACCCGTACCCTGTCCAAAAAAGGACGCCTCTAATATGACAAAAAACTTTTTTTTAGATAATCGCTACAAAATGAAAAAAGACAGAGTCCTGGAATATTCCAAGAGCCTGCCTTTTTTACCTTTTTTCTTATATTTAGTTACCTGATCACCAGTACCTGTTCACATAATCCGCAGCTTCATCTTCTGGCATTGAAAACTCTTCCATTAATTTCTTGACTGCACTATCCTTAGTTACATTAAAATCCTTATAGGTTCGAATAAGAATGCGTATGCCTTTTTGAACGCCTTCCTGAACACCTTCCTGTTTTAATTCCTCTAGTGCGTTGCACATATCAACCCTACCTCCTTTTCGTTCCAGTTCCAAAGCATGGTCAATCAGCTGCTGCGATTCCGTGATCGCCCCTATTACAAGACCAAGATCTGTTGAGATTGCCTGGTCTTTGTATTTTCGATTTATTTTTTGATAATCTCTGGCATATATAGCCCTGCTGACATCAAATACGGTATCTACATCCGGATTGCAAAACTTAAGTGATTCACTGGTTCTCACCTGGATCAGGTTCATTTTATAATCAGCTATCATAGCCTCCAGTTCTTCCGGGATCTTCAACATATCCTTCAGCGAAAGCGGCCCATCCCACTCACGTTCTCCATAGTATACGCAAAGGCTGATCACCGGATGCAGACGGTCTGTTTTCTTAAAATTTGACAGGAACTCCTCGGATGAATCAAAGCCCTTATCTTTCCTGTTCTGGGCTGCGATCTCATCATATTCCTTCATATAAGAAAACGCATCTCCAACCATGTGTCTGAGCGGCATTGCGTAATGAATCTTTGCCTGATTTTCCAGTCCCCAGATCACAAAATCCACACCGTAGGCCGTTTTCTTTACAACATCCAGAATCTTCTGCATCGTCTCCGCATGGCCGTTAAATTTAAGTACCGAAGAAATATCTGTGTCAGCTTCTGTAAGGTCACCTGCCTTTAATACTTGTCTGCCATCAAACAATGCTGCATTGAACAGATCTGCAAAGTGTTCATTATCCCTCCAAAAGGTCTTTAGTATGGTATCCGGCTTTATCTTGTTTCTTTCCACCTCTGCTACCACCTCCTGTTCTTATCTTAACTATATCACAATCCATGTCTCATTTCCATCCAAACATATAATTTCAGGGAAGGCAGGCTCATCCTGAGTCATACCCTCCCTGTCTTAAAACTGCCTGTTATCTGCAGGTCTTGCCTTTTACATTAGACCATCTGCTGTATACTTTCTTTCCGTTTGCACCGATCGTATAGGAACGAACCCTGTAATAATAAGCGGTTCCCTTTTTCAGCTTCGTATTTGTGTACTTCACTGTTGAATTCTTTGTGATCGTCTTGACCCTTTTATATTTCCCGGTCTTTCCAATCTTGCGGTAGATCTCATAGCCTCTTGCTTCGGAGACTTTCTTCCAGCTCAAGGTCAGCTTTCCACGACTCTTGTTGGAAATGGATTTAACTGCTGTTTTGGACGGAACCATCTTTACCGTCACAGCCTGACTGTACCCGCTCCATTTTTCCTCGCTTCCCTGTACGGATGCTGCGCGGATCTTAAAGCGGAGCGTCTGCCCCCATGTAAATTTGCCTGAAGCCGTTGTCTCCTCTTCCACTGTTTTAAGTCCCTTATAGTGCTTTCCGTCCGTGGAGACGTAGATCCGGTATTTCGCTGCATTCTCCGGCTGATCCCAGCTGAATGTGACAACCGTTCCTTTGCGCTTTGCGGTCAGTACCGGGGCAGCAGGTGCCGCAAAATCTTTTGGCGTTTTTACAGTGACTTCATTGCTGTTGTTGCTGTAAAGAATTCCACTTGTGCCAGTCTTGTATGCACGCACGATCAGGGTAAGATCCTTATCGTATCCTAGGCGGTAACGGCAGTAAGTTTCATTTCCGTAAACGGTCTGCATCCGGGCGTATCCGTTGTTGTATTTTTTATAGATCAGATAACCCTCCACATCCGGCACCTGATTCCATGAAATGTTGATGTATTCCCCTTCTGCTTTCACCTGCACCTTGATATCTGCGGCAAAATCCTGCTTCCCATCCGGATCAGACGGAACCAAAGGTACTGTCGGGATCGGGGCAGGAGTCGCTGTCGGCTTTGGAGCCTCTGTTGGCGTCGTCGTTGGAGTCGGCGTAGGGGTCGCTGTCGGTTTCGCCGCTTCCGTTGGCTTTGGCGTCGGCGTTGCTGTCGGCTTCGGTACTTCTGTTGGTGTTGGCGTTACCGTCGGCTTCGGTGCTTCCGTCGGGGTAGGAGTCGCTGTCGGCTTCGGCACTTCCGTTGGGGTAGGGGTTGGTGTTGCCGTCACCGCATCTCCTGTTACCCTGACTGTTTTTTCATAGTACCTGTCACTTCCATTTACATAGAATTTTAAACTTGCATTTCCTGGTTTTAATGCCTTCACATTTCCATTACTATCCACAGTCGCAACGGACGGATCTGAAGATTCCCATGTGCCGTCGTTATTTGAAATGTTGTAAGTTCCAATATCATAAGGGGGACAATAAAGATAATGCTTCAGTTTCGGAACTACGGTATTAAATGAACCTACCGCACAGCTCAATGGGGCATCTGATTTAAAATCCAGATATCGGTTTGCGAGTTCTATCTCAAACTCTCTATTATAATCAGTATAAGAACCTGTAAATGGAGTATAGGAATAAGTCTTATTATCATAGAAAAAAGTTGCTGCTCCACCATACCAATTCGAGCCATCTGGTTTGAACACTGCAAACCCTATTAAGTCATGACTTCCATCTAGTAAAGCCTCTTTATGTGCTGCTGAGTGCATCCAGCTATTAAAAAACGTCTCCGCAGAATATTTGGTTTTTAATGAAATATTCTCCGTCATAATCGTCGGATATTTCGACCGAACTTGTTTATCATTTGGCAAAATATGATTATATACTACCGAAGCCTGTGCCGCCCTATCAATCGCACATCTCATCATCTCGTTATCAAGCTTCATAGGCTTCACGCCCTTTTTCACCCTTTCCGCATTAACCAACTCCAGAAACTTTTCTGCTTCTGAAAGATAAACCGTACCGGATACATGAACATTGTAAGTACTCTGGGATGTTGCCGCAGCCGCATCTTCTCCATTATCCACAGCGGAAAAATCATCAGAAAAACCATTCTCCGCGGACTGGGTATCTACTCCAGATGTTTCATAACCATCCGTAAAATCCTGCTCTTCTTCTGCACTTTCGTCAACTTCATCAGTATTGGCAGCATCACCAATCTCCGCGGAAGCTCCATCTGTAAACTCATAACTTGCTGATACAGAGGAAACGGATGCAAATGCCATAGATGCTGCAAGTAAAATAGCTAAATATCTTTTCTTCATATAAAGATCTCCTTTTCTATTTTTTTCCTATTGTTTTTTTAGAAAGAACTGCGGGAGGTGGGAATCTCCGCGGAATATTAATGCTGCAAAAATTTGAATTCGAATTCACTTTTTTCAGTTCTCACCGTTTTTTTAATTACAATAATTATAACATATCAAAAACACGGTTGAAAATAATTTTCTTTCTATGTTTGTATCATATCAAAAAGGGGGAAGAAAAAAATCAGGTACGAAAAAAAAGGGATTAAAAACGAAAGAAATGGGAGAAAAAAAAGAGGGATATGGGATATCTGTATCAATGCTGATAAATTACGGTTTCAGATGGGCAATCTTCTGTTAATTTTGGATTCCTGGTTTCTGTTTACGGTTCTTAACACCAAAGGAAACCGGGCGGCAATGGTATTCTCCGCGGAATTATCTGTTTTACTTCCTATAATAATAGAGTGCGGATATACCGCTGTTGTCAGATTTATTATCCGCAGATTGCAGACCTCCGATATGTTTCATTGTATCCAGACTGTAAGGAAAAAATGATCGGCTGAATCCTCCGCGGCAGTATCGGCTTTTGATCCTTCCTGGCAGCCGGTGGATTACACTGGGAAATCTCCGCGGATAAACAGAAATTTTCAGAGTGCCGACGGGATGGTGGCGGAAATCTCCGCGGATATTACCTTTTGCAAAAAAGAAATAAGAAGAGGTCTTGACTATGAAACTTTTCTGAAAGGCCGAAAGATTGCACAACGAAAAAGAGCACCATTCCTGATACTCTTCTTCTCAAAAAAGTGAATTCGAATTCACTTTTTTCCTTATCCTGGTACCGCCAAACAGACGGCAGCAGGATTTTTTCCGTCTGATACATTTATGATGGCAAGTGGGAATCGGATCTTTTTTCATTTTTTTTCACTCTTTTTCAAATTTACAGATAATTGGATATCTCAATATCAGAATGGAGGAATGAAATGAAAAAAAAGACTACCACAAACCATACCTGTTTTAGGAACAGGCTCATATCCTGGCTGCTTGTCATAACCCTGCTGTTTTCAGCTCCAATGCCAGTGCAGGTTTTCTCAGTACCAGCTCCGGTCGCAGCGGCAACTATAAAACCCCCGAAATTAAGCAAGACATCCGCAGTCATCAAAATCGGCCAGAAATCCCGGCTCTATCTTAATAATGCTGTAAGCACTCAGGTAACATGGGGTTCTGAAAACGAACAGATTGTAACTGTAAACAAATCTGGCTATATCACCGGTGTTAACAACGGAACTGTAAAAATATATGCAATATATAAAAACCGGAAATACACATGTCGGATAACAGTTCCAAAAGTATCCATCAGTAATACTTCTGTTTCTATCTATGTTGGAAAGAAAGTTTCTTTAAAGCTAGACAATGCATACGGTACAACCTCATGGAAATCATCTGATAAATCCGTCGCTACCGTTTCCTCTTCTGGGCAGATTACCGGAAAGAAAACTGGAAAAACTATTATTACGGCAACAAATCAGAGAATAACATATACCTGTACAATCAATGTCGTAGACCTGAATAAAAAAACCGACGACGCAATAGATGCACTCATTGTAACAGCCAGAAAAGAAATTGGATACCGCGAGAAACGTACGGAAAGAAACCTGGACAGTAAAACATCAAATGCTGGGTACAACAACTATACCAAATACGCCAGAGATGTTGATGACTATTATCAGGGAGAGCCCTGGTGTGCAACGTTTATCTCATGGTGTATGATGAAAACATATGGACTAAGTACAGCCAAAAAACTGCTAAAAGATTGGCCTTATGTTGCCTGCCGTTATCTCCCGTATTATCTTCCATCCTATAATACCCCGAAAAAAGGAGATATCGTCCTTTTCTATAATGGAAGCAGTTACGAACATACCGGACTGGTAACAAAAGTACAGGGATCAAGATTTTGGACAATTGAAGGAAATACGAAAAAAATAACAGAAGTTATCCCTGAAGGCTATTGTGTATGCGAAAAAAGTTATTACATCAAAAATCTTCCTAGAGTTAAGTTCTGCAGACCTCAGTATCAAATCGTAGTACAATAAAAAATATCCGCGGCGTTTCCAAACACTTGTGGTCTGGGAATACCGCGGATTTAATTTTAAAAGAAGAATAAATCCTTATAAATAAGAAAAGACCTTGACTATGGAACTTTTCCAGAAGGGTCGAAAGATCACACAATGAAAAAAAGAGTATCATCTCTGATACTCTTCTTCTCAAAAAAGTGAATTCGAATTCACTTTTTTGCCTTATCCTGATACCGTCAGATATCCAAGTGCGCTCCTGACTTAAAAAAACAGGTTTAAAAGAGGGAGCGAAAACCCTCTCCTTCTTTATCATATCACCATATTTTTGAAAAGACCCATTAACTCAGATTCCTCTTCATTATTTAAGCTACCAGTTTCTGTCAGCTCGTCTTTCGAAGATTCCTGCAAGGAAGGATCTTCCTGAATTTCCGGCTCCAGACTCTCATTCGGAGATTCCTTTACAGGATCTGTTTCCCTGGAATCCCCAAAAGAGTCTTTTGTTTCAGGGACATTTGAATCCTCCGGTTTCTCAGGAGGCAGATCTTTTATGACAACTCCTTCAACCTCTATCGGTGATTCCGCCACACGTTTCTGCCCGGTCTGCTCAGAAGTCTTTTCTCTTACATATCTGCTGATCGGAGCCGGGACAACTTCGCGTTCCCCAAAAATCCCCTTTTCCCGTTCTGCAAAATACTCCAGGTTTTCCTGTGCCGTATAACAGCCCGGAAGGACAAAACACAGATATACCCTGAGCAGCTGCTTGATAAAATTGTTCCGGTATCCCTTGTCTATCTTATTCAACAGATCAATGGCATCTTTGTCCTTTTTCTCATCTAAGATGATGTTAAACATATATACCGGTTTGGCAATCTTTTCACATTTCTTATCGACTGTCTCCAGCCTGACATAACGTTTACGGGCAAATGCATTCAATGTGAGCTTCACTGCTTTTGGGATGGATATCCTGCCTTCCCTGTAAAGAGACACCAGATCGAGGTCGTGGTAGTGATACAATCGAATTCGTATCTTCAAATCAACCACCTGCCTTAGAATTCATGTGGCAAAACATGAAATACCCGCGGACATTTGCATATAGTAACGGCAGCTTGTCATTCCGGTTGCCTGGGATAACCGTCAAAGATTTCATTCCTTTGAAATGTTCCTTAAACTTATCCATCCATAAAGAGCAGGTGCCTCCTGTAGGGATCAGGATATCATAGTCCCTCATATAGTTAGTCATGTTCTTCAGGGAAGCTACTGCCTCCTGGAATACCATCTCGCTCGCCCTTTCAACCAAAGGAGCGATCGGTACGGACTCCGACTGCATGGTCTCTTCATCCAGAACGTCAACATATCCTTTCTCAAGGAACTTCTGCATTGCAGGGACCCGGATATCTTCCCCGTATAAATCCCTTAATAAAGCAGATGTCTCTGACAGGATACGCCGCATACCGATATTGGACAGGGATTCCTTCAATACTAACTTACGGTTGATCAGTCCATACGGATCAAAGGTGCCAAAACCCACGTCTGCAATCAGGATATTTTTCAAAAAGAATTCTTTTGTATCCGGAAGAAAATGCCCGGTCTCATCAATCACTACGGAATATAGGCTGCCGGCAGGCTGAGGCATGACAGCTACATTTTCAGGTTTCACCTGGATATCGTACTTTTTCCAGTTTCCTGTCCCGATCTTTAATTCAAATACATAATGTTCAGAAAATGCTTTTATGATCGACTTTTTATCTTTTGTGATATAAGCGGTCGGAAGCCCTGTCTGAACGACGATCTCCTGCTCATCACTTTTTTTACCATAAAGATTCTCGCTGATCCCAAGTGCCATACCGGTAGCGATCACGATCTTGAATTTCTTATTGGCATAACGGTTTCTTGCATAGAGTTCCGTTTCCGTTTCATTTGTATCATCCGAACCGATCTGGTTCTGCGCAGATGCCCCTACAAGATATGTCCCGCTCTCATCGCGGTACAGAATATCCTTTTCATTTACAACCTGAAGTTCAGAATCAAGCTTGTGGGCAAAAGACGGAAAACAGAAATATTTGTTCGGAGCAAATCCCTTTAAACTGGAAAAACCTGCATCAATGCCAAGGATCCATTTTTTAGGAAGTGTCATGTTCCGTTTCGCAATGATCTCCTGCTGTGTCCTTATTGTCTTTGTATCAATCAAAATCAAACTCTCCTCTCTTTGAATTTTCCCCCATAATATGAAAAAAGCCTGAAATTCCGAAAGCAGAAAATCAGGCTTTATTATCAATCGCTGCTTTTTGCTGAGGTAGCTGATTTCATATTCAATCGTCCGATTGCCAGAAAGTGCTCAACCCAGTATGATTCCGTATAATCGGAGATCTTGCCCGGGTTTCCAAAGTGGGCAAAATGGTTATTTCCAACAACGATCCCTACATGGCTTGCTCCGGGTTCAGCATATGTCCCCTGGAAGAAGATCAGGTCTCCGGGTTTCGCATCCTCTTTTTTTACCTCTGCGCAATAGGAAAGAAGACCGTTTGCAGTGGTCCTGTCAACATTCCATCCATTTCCGCAGTGGTTGATTACCCAGCAGACAAATCCTGAACAGTCAAAACTTGTCTCCGGGGAGCTTCCTCCAAATACATAAGGATAATTTCCCTGTACATATTTACTGATCTCATTGTACATATTCATAAACTCTTTGTCAGAAAGGGCTTCGGATGGAAGTGAGAAACCAAAGGATCCTCCGCCACCTGTCTGGGACACCTGTACAAAATAAAACTGCAGGACTTTATCCGGATATTTCTGGTCTTTGAAATCCCATGGGCCTTTCTGCTGGATCTCAGCTTCATCGGTACGTTTTGTGTTTCCGGATTTTTTCTTTGCATACTCTTCCGCTTTTTCCAAGGTATACTTTCCTTCACAGTAATCCACAAAACCATCGGATTCAAACTCAAATGCCTGAAGGATGGACTTTAAGGCTTCCGTATCCGTTGGCTGCGGAGGCATATGGGGTTCCCCCATCTTTGAGTAAGCATCGATACAGTCCGCAAACAGCTCCGCGGCGATCTTAATGGAATCTGCCCTGCTTAAGGTCTTTTTGGGATCTGGGTTCAGTGATGTTTTGGACATGTTAAAGATATCATCCTTTTTCCCATCGTAATGCCTCTGTTCTGCAAGAGCCTTGAACAGTTCAACATAGGCTTCAAATCCATATTCTTTGGCTGCTGCCTCCAGTTCCTCTTCATACTTTTTGATCTCATCGGACAGTTTTGCCTCGATCTTTGTATCTGCCCTTAAGCTTACATCCAGCCCGGAAAATTTCGTCCAGTCTGATACCTTATATTCAAGAAGAGCCATCTCCTTGTTATTACGGCACCACCAGACCTTATTGCCATCTGTGGCATACGGGTCAGAATTCCCCGATCCGCCCAGCGCAACCTGCTGTCCGATAAAAGACAGTATATTCTTGGATACGGCATTTGTATAATGGGTTCCGTCAACTGTCTGATAACCGGATTTATTAAGCTCTCCATACAGGTCGATATACCCTACATCCGAGCTGAGTCCGTTCTTTAACGCACGGTTAAAAGATTCGATCTCGCTATTCGAAGTGTAGGGGTCGTTCTGTACCGGACCTACAGATGCAAAATAGACAACTGCACCTTTTTTCTTCCATTCCGCTGCTTTTTGGTTGATCGCTGAAATATAGCTGTTCTGGTGGTACAGGTCGTTCACACCCATTAAGATTACAAATGCGGTACCGGAGGAGGCATAAGACTCTGCCTGTGGGAAAGCGGTACTTAACATCCAGTCATATCCCATACTTGACAGGCAGATAAAAGTATTCTTCGAATCGGAATTGACGTCCCTGAGTCCTTCCGTACGGGAATCCCCGATATAGACCACCCGGTTTATGGACGCCTTTTTCTCATCATCCTTATCCTTATCCCCGTCGTCCGTATCACTGTCATCCTCAATAAGGTCGTCATCCGTCTGGGATAAAACTTTCGTGAGCAGGGAATATTCTTCATCCCCGACTCTGGAAAGCAGGTTATTCATAAGATCTGTAAGTGAATCCGTCATGTTCGTAGACAGGGAATCCTTTTCTCCCAGAACATTGGAGTCATCCTTATCATTCTTATCAGATTTCCCCGGTTCCGGGGTAGGGGTAAGCTTATCAAGGATGCTTTCATTTTTGTTTCCTCCAAGAATGCTGCTTGCCGCTACCTTTGAAACAGGAATCAGTTTCATTACTGAGGTGACAGATAAAGCCAGAACAGTAAATAAGATCAAAACATGTTTTTTCTTCATTCCGCACCTCCTATTTAACTAAAAATACTTCGGCATAGTTTACGCCTAATCTATTGCATTCCGCATGGGAATTTGCATCATTTCCCATATAGATATCAATATGGTTTCCTTTGATTGCACCCCCACAGTCTTCTGCTGTGTATACGATACCGTTTATCAGTACCTTGCTGCCATACGGAATCACAGACGGGTCAACAGCTATAGAGTGATTTTTTTGTAACGGATTACCCAGTGAACCAACCGGTCTTCCCTGTGCATCGTTGTAACCCTCATTACACTCATAACATCCGCAGTAATATGTAAGCATAAAGTTTCCAAGGGATACCGTTTTCTGTCCAGGCTGAAGTGTTTCCCCGGTGCCTCCGCCTGCACTCTGTGACCTGCCATGATAGCTTGCATAAACATTCTGGGCATACTGGACTCTTTCTGCCATATGAGCCAAAGGTTCTTTTGCGCAGCGTTCAAAGTTTGAACAGAAAACATAAGCAGCATATTCCACATCTGTCATCTTTTTAAATTCTTCCAGTGACTTCCTGGTATTTTTCGAATAGCCATAATCATGTCCGACATACATCCAGTCTCCGCCCTGAAGTTCCTGCAGCATGAAGTTGAACTGCACTGTAATATCATTGTTCGGCCATCCAACCCCCTGCTGGTTGCAGAACTGAAGGAATGCAGTTTTTCGGTCATACGACCACTGACACATACCAACACCTTCTCCATTATCCTCCACTGCATTAAGGGCAATATCGTTAGGACCGCCTCCGGATTCCCACATAAGATTTCCGATGGCACCGGCAGCTGCCTCTTCTGAGTACCCGGCATTGATAAGTCCAAACCACACTTTTTCAATGTTATTGCTTCCTACAAGGGTACTGGATAACGGATCTAACGCACAGGTCTGTTTTAATGCACAGATGAAGAGTTTGTCGAAATAATACGTGGTGACCGTAACATCCAGATGACGGTGTCCCGGACAGTAATACTCATCCTCTCCGTCAGCATTTTTACGGCTGGTGCATCCTCCGCAGTATGTAACAGTAACATTTTTTTCCACATCATGGGAACCATTAAAAATTCCCACAAGATAGGATCTGATCAGGTTCTGATATGTACCGTCATATTCCGATTTGTCGATATCGTAAAGATCCATGAACTCATAAAGCTTCTCACGGTCTGCATACCGAATCTCATCAGTCAGTGGACTGGGGACATATTCTTCCAGATTAAAGTCAAATAACACTGACATCAGGCAGAGACACTCTTTGATATTATTATCCCCGTTTACCATACCAACTTCATTTTCCCAGTCTTTATAGACCGTTTCGTTTTTTTCATCCCTGTAATTGATCGTAACAGTCTCATAGGAAGAATCAGAGCTGAGTTTTTCAAGATAATTCTTGAACTGATTATGACAGGTGTCCAGGGCATCCACATACTGCTGTCCTACTAACATCACAGTGTCCGAATCATCGCTTTCCTCCATCTCCCCGCCATTAAACGAGAATATGGCAAGGATGATGCCAATGATCACTGCCGCCACCACGAGTATGATGAGCAGAGGGAATCCTATGGACAGTAATGTGGAAACAATGGAAATAAGAAAGTTGACCACATACATCGCCGCTTTGGTGACGACCACCATTACCTTTGCAACTACCTTTGAAGATACCTTTACTAGATTCGCAGCTGCCTTTGAGGACATCTTTGCAGCCCTGGCAGAGCCCTTAGCAACGATCTTGGCCCCGGCCCTGTCCACGGAACCGATAACCTTTCTGGTAAGTCTCGTACCTCCCCTTATCGCACTCTTCATCTGGTGCTTGTAAGTCTGTTTGATCACCGGGGTGACCACTTTACCGGATGCCCTTGCCATCATGGTTCCGGCTTTGGTCATCTGATGAGCCTGTCTGAGAGAACGCCCCACAACCTTCCCTGCAGCCTTTACGGGCTTGATCGCAGTCCGGGCTACTTTCAGGCTCCTTCTTGCCATAGTATAGGTAAACATCATTCCCTCGATGGTACTGTTTTCCGTTTGGCGCATCATCTGCTTCAGTTTCCGCCGAAAGTCTCGCACCAGCCGCGCCCCGCCTCTTTTCAGGGAACGCGCAGCACCTTTCATTGAAACCCGGTTATACTCAGAAAGCTTATGGATATTGTTGATCCCGAGATAAGCCTGTGCTAACAGCCTGTCTTCTCCGGACAACTTTCCTTTCTTTAATGACTTTTTCAGTTTTCTCGCATTGGGTTCGATCCCTCTTTCCCGAAGGGACTGCTTTACAACGCCGTAATAATTATTGATGCCTTTTGCATTGGTCGGGTTTACGATCTTATCCAGCTTCCTCATGTTCCCGCTCATCCGGATATAGGACTGGACTAACGCTTTATCTTTTTCTGCAATGGAACCGCTTTTTAACATTTTTCTAAGATCTTTTATGTCCGTACCATAGCCTTTTGCCGTAAGCCTGGAGCCCGTATTTTTAAACTGCTCAACGGTGACATAATTACGCCCCATCCTCTGCCTCAGGGCCTTTGCCGTTGCATTCCGGAAATCCGGATGTGCGTAGAGGGACTCAAAGAAACCGTCTTTACGGATGTTATGCAGCATTACCCTGCTGACTATAGTCGTCGACACTCCGCTCACCCTGTTGTAGGCAGTCTTTACTCCCGGTATTAGGATATATCTTCCAACAGTATTATATGCGACAGACGTTCCGTACCCGGTATGAGTCTGCTTCATCTGGCTGGTAGGGAGCGCCGAAGTGATGACTCTTTTTCCACCACGCGTCACCGTTCCAATGGCCATATGTCCTATATTATTTTCTCCCGGAGGAGCATTGAAAATGATCGTAGCTCCGGTTGCCGATGCAGCTACACTTCTTCCACCGATACTGCCTCCTGATCCGGCAGAAGCAACGACCTTAGAACCTGCATCCGTAGTGGAACTTGCACGTGATGCGTCGGTCGTACTCCTGATATTTCCGGTATATGACCCTTCCTCTTCCTGTCTTCCACTGTCCCTGAAAGGATTGAACTCATTTGCCGGATCACTGAAAGCATCCGGGGCAGAATCCCTGTTATCCGTCCGCCCGGCCTGTTTTTCCTCCCATGCCCTCTGTGCATCACTTTCTATCTGGTTGGACTCGCTCTGGTAACGGGAATCTGTAACCGGGGAATCCGTATTTCTGAGACCGTTTACGGGAGGGGAAGCAGCATTCCTTGAGTCCTCTGCATGTGATGCTTCCGTATTCCGGGATATATCTGCCGGATAATCCGTAGCATTCCTTGTCAAATTGGAATACGATGGTTCCACTTTCAAACCGGAAGACGGAGGAGTACTTTTTTCGGTTTCCGGAATCTGGTCCGGGGTGGACGTTAGCCCCGTATAGGAAAAATCTTCTGAAGGATCCTTATCCGGCTTCCTTGAGAACCCTTCATTCCAGCCCTGGCTGAAACCGTCCTGTCCAGATAACCCTTTTCGGATAAACGATCCGTTCTGGTCAACCTGTTTTTTCCCTGAAGGAGCTTTAGAACCTTTAGACATCCATATATCTCTCCTTTCTATGTAAAATTGATCCCTGGACCTGACAGCAAAAGCCAGAAAAGGTCGCAACAGGATCAGCAATAATATGATGAACACGGGAAAACATAAAAAAAACAAGGCACCGTAAGTGCCTTGACAGAAATCATTTTTTTGCAAAATTCAAAAGCTTTTCATGGGCGATATTGATGCCCTTCATGATACATTCATCTTCTTTCGTATTGTCGCTGTGGAACCTCTTTGCCAGGTAATGATATCGGAGCTTCAAATCCTCCGCAGTCACTTCCCCTATCTTCTTAAACCCGAACACGTATAAGGCATTCTTAAGGGAGATATGATCTGCCATCAGCATACCCCGGATCTCCTCCTCATCCGTATGGTACTCATTTTTCTGTTCTATCCCAAGTTCTTCCTCCGGTTCATTCCACGGCTCCCATTCCTCCTCAGGATCTTCACCCGTCGCATCCCTGTAAAGCCTCCGGTTCATCTTCTTTATATTTCTGGGACATATGGTATAATAAAACGGAAACAGTAAAAACTTGAGTCCCCTGAAGATATAACGGAACCCCTTTCGTATAAGATCGTATAAAAAGAATACCAGAATCTCTGCCACGACCACGACCGGAACGATCCAGTTCCTGTCACTGTTTTCATGTACAGCCCATATGCCTAAAGAGAGGAATACCAGTTCATGAAATACAATATACCTCTTTCTCCTCTTAAACAGGTTCTTGTCTATAGAATCAATGCATACATACACGATCCACAACGGGATCGATATGATGTAAAAAAGTCCAAATAATCTTTCCAAAATTCTCCCTCCTGACCTGCTATTTAAACCGCCCCCGGATACTGTTAATCGAATACAGAAGCAGCAGCAGGACGGACAGTGATAAAACAAAGTAAAGGATCGTACCGAAACTCAGTATTTCACATAAAACAAAGCTTCCAACAAATACAGCAGCCGTAAAAATAAGTCTCCATATCCTTTTCCTTATGTGGAACACACGAAATGCCACGCCTGCCAGAAACACACTGATAAGAAGCGCAGCTATCGCAAACCCCTGTTCATATCCTGTCCTGCCGACATGGAACCCGAATATCCTGACCGTCCTGTCTAACGACCTGTGTATCCCTTCCATATACCAGTTCATATAACCCGTCCCGGTCTCAACTTTTTTCCACTCAGAACCGTTCATGTAATATATGATGCTTTTTACCTTTGACGCATTTTCCGACGTAAGTCCCAACGCCGCAAGAAAAGGGCTGAGGTTGTCCTTATAACTCATGATATAATTCACGTTATCTAAGATCTCCCTTAATCTCAGAACATAAGAAGGAAGGTTTCTCATGATGGGTTCAAGGCAGGCAGATACTCCTGTTGCCACAAGGAGAAAAACTGTCTTATACAGCCTTCTCCTAAATATCTTTCCCAGCAGAAAACCAAACAGTAAACATACAGCCGCCGTAAACACAGACAGAAAGAGCAGGTCTATACCGACGCTGCGGATATCAAGAAAACTGTTATCCATCGCCTGTGTATACAGATCAAATAATCTACCTATCATCTTCATAATCCAAATCTCCAAAAGAGGGAGGGAAATCTCCCTCCCTGATACTCATACCAGACCGGACATCATATCCACAATCTCTTTAACAGTGTCTCTCATTTTGCCATCCACATAGCCCTGTTTGACAAAATGAGGAAAATAGAATTTTGCAAGCATCTTTACAATCGTATCTACATATGCCATTTCCTGTTCACTGGCACCATTTCTGTCCACCATTTCGGAAAACCATGCCAAGGCGGTCAGCGCAGAATCAGTTGTATCTACATGATAATTAACCGGGGCACAAACAGACCTCTCCTCTTCTACATCATCCTCGTAGTCCGGTTCCTCAGGATCATCATAGCCTGCGTAATCGGCGTTGTCATATCCATCATAAGGATCTTCAATATCATTCTCTCCGAAGAAATTAGAATCGTCATAAAGAGAAACCATATCCTTGATTTCCTGCTTACGTGCAGCAGCCTGGGCTTTCTCTTCCTCATGGCTCTTTTCTAAAACAGTCTGGGTTTTCTCTTCTCCCGGACACTGTTCCGTAGATGACTGATCTTCCTTAGGATACTGTTCTGTCTGTAATACAGGCCGGGCTACAGGCTCTTCCGTCTGCTGTCCTGCCAGATCAACAGGAACAGATGGTTTTGGCGGTTCCGGCACATGGAATCCTGGAGCAGCAACTGGCTGTTTGGACACTCCTTCCAAAACAGGCATCTGCTGTCTGGATGCTTCCGGGACCGATCCTGAAACCTCCTGGGTATGCATCACAGGTTCAGAAACAGGGATATGCGTCTCAGGCTCAGAAACCGCCGGATGTCCAGGTTCTTCCTCTTTTGACGCCACCTGAATTTCCTTTGGCTCCTCCATTACCTCCTGTGGTCCACTTTCTGATATATTCTCCTGGCTCGATCCATCATCTGAAGACTCCTGTTTTTTCTGGAATCCCTTACGGTACATATTCAGGATCTCCTTCGGTATCATCTGATGCTCATTGAAGATCTTATGCAGGGCTTTCTGTTTATCATCATCCAGATGAGAGATCATAGCCGCTACATCGATTGGGAGCAGTCTGTCCTCAACTGCATTTGTGATCCATGGAGCCGCGGATGTAGCAATGAAAGCTGTCTTATACGCCTGTCTGGTTCCGACATTAAGTTTCTCCGCCAGCCTCCGGATCAAGGCAGAACCTTTAAACTCTTCATCATTACGGCTCTTCTCCTGATATAGCATATAAAGGGTTTTCACTCCTTCAAGATAATTGCCGTCCTGATAGTTGCGGCTACTCAGGTTCTCCTCATACATGACGATCTGCTCATCGATTGTGTTTTCAATCTGGTGTGGCTGGATAACACATGGGATCCCTTTTGAAAACCATCCATATCCTTCCTCTATCCCCTGCTTTATGGCAGCAAACCTTCTGTGACCGCCTATGATCCTGTATGTAGTCCCATTTTTTTCCGGAAGGACATCGATTGGCTGCCTTAATCCGTTTTGGCGGATACTCTCCTTTAAATAATCTATATTGTTGATGACGGCATTGTTTAACTTGTTTTCAACAATGTTCTCCGGAAGGATGAACGTAAAACGCATCACCGCAAATTCCTTCTCTCCTGTTGACTTTTTTCTGCTCATAATGATCCTCCTTAGATTATTGATATGTGCGTCCAAGACACATGGACTTGATGTCCTGCTGTCCTTTGATATAGTTAATTCTAACACTCCCCTCCTTTCCTTCTTTCTGATACGAAAAAACAGAAACATTTTTTCAGTGTAATATGATAAAAAATATTTTTTTTAATTATCCTGCTGAAAAAAAATAGACAGCCACGTATCCCTGTTATGTGACATGACATTTGAGACGCATATGGAAAGGGAATTCCTGACCGTAAATAACATCACTTTCTTCCTTGCCCTTGATACAGCCGTATTCAGAATATTTCTGGTAAGCAACACCCTCGGCTTTTCCGGAAGCATGACATAAACATCTTCATATTCCCCACCCTGCGACTTATGTACTGTAATGACATCTGCAGGAAGGATCTCATCCAGATCGTATTCTCCCAGGGAAACCGTTTCATCCCCAAGACTTACCGTCATGCCGTTGTGGATTTCTGTGATCACCCCTACATCTCCGTTGCAGTATCCGGCCTTATAGTTATTGCTCACAAATACAACCTTGTCCCCGGCACGGTATACATAATCATGATAGATCAGACTGACTGCATCTGCGGGGTCTTCTAACGTCCTGTTAAGCACCTCTGTCCCTACTTTCCCCTGCTTGGTCGTACTTAGTATCTGATGTTTCATACAGTCTTCATCTTTGGGATAGTAATACAACAGGGCTCTCTTTGCAGCCTCATCAGACTCATACCGTCCGATAAAAAACTGCTCATCGGCGATCAGGTCAGGATCCCCTTCCAGGATCTTCTTACAATTCTGTACGATGGAGGACTGGGCATCCTGTCTCATGAACTGGTTCAGCGTCACCGTACAGAAGGTATTGCTGTTTAAAAGGTCTCTGAATACAGAGCCACAGCCAACGCTTTCGATCTGATCCGGATCTCCGCAGAGAATGATCTGGCATCCGTTTGGGATAGCGCGGAGAAGCAGATAGAAGATCTCCGTGTCCACCATGGACATTTCATCCACGATCAGAAGGTCGCATTCCAGCTGGTCATTCTCGTTTTTTCCCAGATAGTCATTCCCATAAGGGATCAGCTTTAAAAGTGAATGGATCGTTGATGCCGGATAACCGGAAGATTCCTTCATGACCTGGGAAGCCCTTGCAGTCGGCGCACACATGCACACCTTGGCTTTCGGATTCTTCTCCTTATACAGACGAATCGCACCGCTGATGGTCGTTGTCTTTCCTGTCCCCGGCTTTCCCGGCATAAGGATCACATTGTTTTTATTCATGGACGAAAACAGGCGTCTCTGTGTGTCAAGGTAACGGAATCCCTTTTCCTTCTCCATCATCATGACATCGTTCAGAGTGATGCCAAGGTCTTTGGGGATATCCTTGATACGGTTCAGATGCTTGTAAATGTCGTATTCCTGCAGATACCTCCTTTTAAAGAACAGATAGCCATCCCTGACCATGATCTCCGGGATCGTGTTGATGACTGCAAACAGATAGACAGACGAAACGGACTTTATCCACGCAGAGTGCCTGATCAGTTCATTAAACGTGCGGATATATCCTTCAATCGTGATCCTGGTATTTCCCTTTGATTCGTTGATACGCAGTACTTCTATTGCAGCTGATTTCATCCTTGTCACAGACAGCCTGGAAAGTCCGTAATGCCTTGCCAGGAAATCCTTCTTGATGAAATCCATGTCTACCTTCTCCCCTGCCGAATACGGATCTTTTTTCAGGGCACCTATGGCATTTCCCTCATAAATTGTCTGAAGCCTGGATATCTGGCTGTATTCCAGTCCGCATGACAGCAGCTCTTCATAAGTTGACTGCGTCAGGTTGATACCCCTGAGCTTTTCCATAAGGCTGTCCCTGTATACCTTGGACCTCTTGATCCCTTTAAAGAAAGCCTCTGTGTCCATGTCAAGCAGCTTCATGATATTCCCATCCAGCCTGTCCAGGAGCATGTTTGCGGTCTTTGGGGAGATCCCTTTAATGTCCTGAAGGAAAAACAGACTGCTCTCCCTGGTGTTGGAATAGACCTTTGCTGTCTGGATGTCGTAAATATATCCGTTTACCTGTATGACTTCCATTTCAAGCGGGATACCGGGAATTGCCATAGGGATGACCCCCCGGCAGAGCACCTGATGTTTATCATTATACTCTATGTCTTCCGTAACGAGGAACCAGAACATGGCATATCCGTTCCCCTCGTCCTGCGGTCTGGTCAGTCGTACCAGTTTTCCATGTATAAGCATTTAAGCCACCTCCTGGAAATTGATTTCACATATACTCTATATGACAAAACAGGTTTTGTTTTATCAGACGAAAAAACAATGCTTTGAACAGACTGAACGATGGAGCAATTCATCCGCAGACGAATACATAGAAGCCCCCTCTCAGTCCAGCCAAACGCTCATATCCTGCATCCTGAACAAAACCAGTAACGGATGGGTACTCAATCTGTTCGGGATCAATAAAGCAGATACATCACCGCTTCAGACCAAAACATCCGCGAACCTCCCAGCAGTAGGATTTAACTTTTCTGATGGATACCGGCCACAAAGCAATCCTCCAAATTCTGTCCGCAGCAGAAAGACACTCAGGATTTCCCGGCTCCACATCCAGTTGTATGTTTGGACTCGTTCCCACTGTTCAACTAAAGGTCATCTCTCTGCTCAGGAAAACCAGACATGCCTGTGGGATACTGCATCGCCATTGCTTACCTTCATAAAACAACCCGCTTCTATATGCTGACAAACGCAAGAGAGGTCTCATTTCTGCCACACTACAAACGACCTCCATCCATTTTTCAAGGACATCATCCGCAACGGACTGGATATCCACTCCCATGAGAGAACCGGTTTCCTCTACAGCCATAAACAGAGACATTCCTGACCTTACAAGCAGAAGGAATACCAGGTATGATAAATTCCTTTGTGCATGGAAAAAAGTGAATTCGAATTCACTTTTTTGTATTTCAAAGTATATTATTGTGGATCAGAATCACATAAGCAACCCATCCCATATCACACTCAGATCCATTGTCTGTATAGAGATAATATCCACTCATTCATCAGTAGGACTCCATGGCTCCCTGTGCATAGCTGGAAGGATAGAACCAGAATACCCCCCTGACAACCCATCTGTTGCCGGATTCAGAATCACGACTTGCCATTACCATTGAGCCGGCACTCATTATTATGGGTTCTATATTTAAGGACTATCAAGACAGTGAGAGAAACTGTGAACCACAACTGCTGCCATGTCTGTCGCAGGGTGAAAAAAAGTGAATTCGAATTCACTTTTTTGTATTTCAAAGTATATTATCAAAAATCAACTCCTCTGGCTATCCTGCTGACCATCGAATTCCTTATCAATATCCGCAGCCAAAACCTTACGTACAGCCTATACCTCTCGTTGATGACTTTAAGGACCTCACTGACTTCCGTAGCCAGTAACGTAGAACTTTGCCAAGAACTCCCACTTTGGAGCATACTCCTCTGGGATCTCGAAGAGGTATAAAACTCTGACATTGAGGAAAGTATCCAACCCTGTCCGCCGCTGTTCCTGATGGATAGTAGGAACATAGTAACCCCTCTGTCTGGACCTTGTGAGGAATCTGCTTTGTTAAGCTGATTGACACATCCAGAGATTTATCAATGCCAGAGTTTACATACATGAAGTTAATATGACAGGATCCCATGGTACAATCCCATGCCTGTCATTTGTCCAGTTCGATAATGTAGAGCCTCTGTTGTAATGAACCGGGAGATAATTGGTTCCGACTGTCCTGTGGTATATGTTATTGTAGTACAGTATATTACATAATGCTCTGCACATCTATACTCCTTAGACTCTTCTGTTGACCCCGCGAATGATTCATCTGTGGGACTTTGCTTCAGATAATCAGGATTACCAGAACGAAAACCACTGTTGCTCAAGAAGCCTGCCCCCGGTGCTCCAGACAATGACAGAACTTCTCCTGTTGTCTGTCTCTGCATTCTAATAGTTGTAGTACATAGACATCCCTGGAGTTCTTTTAAAACTCAAGATATTAAAAATAACAAACATGTTCCGCAGTTGCGTTCGTCTGGCAATTCTGACTTCTCACGTTGATTTCTGACAGTTCAGCATCGCTGCCAGCCCGCCTGATTCTCCTGTCTTAGGCTTCCATACTGGCAGCAGCTTCTTTGATATCCCGAGTCCATATAAACTATGTACCGTAATACCATAACGTCCCGTCAGGCTTTTAAAGCTTAAAAAACTAAAAATAACAAACATGTTCCGACTTTGCTTTCTTTTGACAACTATTACTGTTTCTCTATTATTTTCAGACTTCTTTTTTAATTATGATATGAGAATAAAGGGGATTTATTGGCCGGACAGACCATTGGATATCATTAAAAACGTATTACTGCCGAAAGAAAGGCAGGTTGAAACAAATAAATTCATAATAACATACAAATCCTGTTGCAAATTACTGCTTTTGGACACGCAAATAAGACCTTTGTGTTTAAGGTCTTCTAAAATAGTATTCAATTACATTTCTTCGTATCAGGCAGTCCAGCAGAGTGACTTCTCAAAGAATTTTCCTCTGAACGGAATCCATCCGAACTTCTTTGCATCGTTTTTCCTGCTGATTACCGTACGCTTGGATATATGCAGCTCTTCTGCAATCTGCGCAACAGTCAATCCTTTATAAAACAGGCTTGTAACTGCCTTTGTCATTGCAGTCTTCTTGTCATCCATTTGTTTTACGTATTCTTCTTTCGGCATTTTTTTCTTTGGCACATGGAAATATTCGTCGCTTTGAAGACCAAAGACATCATTCAGTGTTTCATTTTTGATCTTATAAGTGGAATCCGCCTTAGTTTCTTTTATATACGCCTGAGGCATGATGATCCCCTGTCTGCGGAATGTCTGGTCGATCAGAAATATGATCTCGTCATCTTCATACCCTACGTCCATGGCAAAACACCAGAACCAGTAGAGGATCTTTTTCATCTGCTTCCATTCAAGATCCTTGAGATCCTTCTTCTCCCGGATCATCCTGCGGAGGGAATTTAGTCTGCGGATCGCTATGAACTGTTTTGTGGTGGAAAGGCCTTCCCGATACAGCATGTCATTGTTGATATATACTTTCAGGGCACGTCCTCTTACAGGGAACCTTTTGCCAACTTCCTCCCATATCTCTGACAGGGAGTATTTTGTTTCCATATTGTAAAGCAACTCTGTTTTTTCTTTTAATGTGCGTACGTCCTTAATACCAGGCACCATGATCCCTTTTGTCTTATAAATCGGCTTTGCACCCGGGCACAGATATGCGATTGCTTTCTCCAGCAGATGACAGCTGGACTCCATTTTCTGGCACACAGGAAACTTTAATACCCAGACATACTGGTACACTTTTCCTTTTCCGGACTCTTTGTAAAGCATGAATGTCGGCATCATGCATGGGAAGGCAAGGACAGGATCTGTCGTTTCGATCCCTACAGCCTGAATGACCACCCTGCCATCATCATCCCTTGCTTTTTCCGATATATAGGATGCTGCGTTGTCTCTTTTGATCCAGTCCTCAAAGATCTTGAACATATAGACTGCCTTGCCGACCATGACCTTCATATCATACTTGAACATCCTGGATACGGATATCAACGCATCCATGTCCTTTCGGACTCTCTTATTTGCTTTCTGTATTTCCATAAATTTTTCCAGACTGGAATCCTCATCGTCCTTCCAGCCTTTCTTTCGCATGGAAACTTCCGCTTTCTTTTTTTCCTTATTATAAAGCTCCATCTGTTTCCTCCGTAATCTCCACACTTGTATAAAGGATCTTCCTGATGCGTTTCAGCATTTTTTTCTCTTCCTCATCGATCGGCTCCGGATGATGCATGTCCAGCCACATAAAAAACGATACAAACCTGTCCGGCAGTTTCCCGTCTTCCATGACACAGACCAGGTCTTCTGATGAAGGGATATAATCAGTTGCATAGGACAGTTCCTTTAATCGTCCTTCAAACTCGTCATAATCCTTTTCCGGTATCTCCATAAAAAAAGCCTCCTTTTACGACGTTTATTTGAAGGATAAAATGAAGAATAGTTATTTTTTTGTGGTACGAAAAAACCGCCTGCCGGTACAACCGACAGACGGTTTTTTTTAAACAGATTTCTCTCTTTACATTCCAATTTCATTAAGAAAATCTTCAAGCTCCGCAGCTGCCCCTGCGCCATTGTCTTTCATCCGCAGGCTTTGGTGGATGGATTCGTAAGACTCAAGTCCGACATCCTTGATACAGTAGATACTGAACTCCTCATCTTCACTGTAAAGATATGCTTCTTTTCCTTTTACTGAAGAGGAAAGGACGTTTTTCAGGATGCCGTTTTTATCGATATAATATCCGATCAGGCTCGTATACAGGGACACTGTCAGATCATTTGTGAAGATCAGAACAGGTGCGTTATATTTTTTAAATGCCATCCTGGTAAACATGGGGATATCATTAAAATCCACCTGTGGGACATAGATACAGATCGAAGGTTCCTTCTTTCCGCTTTTTTTCTGAGTAGCAACTTCTATGTTAAGTTTCTTAGTGACCTCATTAAACTGGGCGATCTTATACTGTCTTCCTTCCTGTCTGGAATCCAGATCCATGATGTGTGCCAGTTTTACTTTCGGATTGTCCGGTTCCTCTTTATTTCCCAGTTCCGTGTCTTCGATGTTCTTTGGCATGGAAATAGCCTTAAGGGTTTCCTCACCCTCATCCGGAGGGGCAACGGACATATCCGCATAAGTATCTGAAACAGAATTTAAGAAGATGATCTTACCGTTCTCATCTTTCTCTTTTGTGATATCGAACATATTCTTGCTGTCCACATCGCCGGTATATTTATAACGGGGATGCTTCTCCAGCGGATATTTCTTATCATAAAAAGGATTTACGTTCTTGACGAATACCAGACAGCATTCCGGGGGCATGGTACGGATTTCATCCATGGTCATGAGTTCCCTCTTCTGCGGTCCAAAATTCATGCCACCGCTGCCCTTTTTCCCTGTGCTGACACTCTCCCCTCTTTTACGTATTGTGGCACATCCAAGCTGCTTGGAATAATAATCCGCAGTTGTCTGCTCCTGGGTTCCCAGAAGGATGTTTGTATCACAGTTACCTATGATGGTTTCATAGTCATCCTTGTACATAGCCTTGATCTGGGCAAGGGATTGAAGCACGACTGTACAGGAAATGTTATATTTACGCATGGTAGATATTTTAGTAGGAAACTCCGGTATTTTTCCGATGTTAGCAAACTCGTCCATCATGAAACGTACGTGGTATTTCAGACGGAGGAATTCTACATCCGGATTTTCCTCGGTAGGCTTTGTATGCTCTGCTTTATAATACAAAGTATCAAAAAGCTGGGAATACATCATGCTTACAATAAAGTTATAAGTAGAATACGCCTGAGGGATGATGACAAACAGGATCGTCTTATGGTCTCCGATAGTGCCAAGATCTATATTGTCCCTCCCGGTCAGGTTTGCGATCTCCGGGATATTGAACGGGTTAAGGCGTACCGCTGCGGAGATAAGGATGGACTTTAACGTCTTTACTCCGCCAAGGGAGAACGTCTCATAATTCTTCCATGCCTGTGATTTTTTTATCTCTTTTGCCCTGAGTTCAGACTCTTTCGTATTGGCATATTCTTTTAACTCCCCATTTTCCAGATAAGCCTTTCCGGTAAACAGCTTGCCCAGGTTTGTATCGTCCACACTGGACGGACCCTTTGCACCCGGGTTTTCATCCATCTGTGCCATCTGGATCATCTTTAAGACCATGGGGAAGTTTTGGTCACCCTTGTCGGCAAAATCTCTCAGATAAAAGATACAGGCGTTTAAAAGCGCCTTTTCGGAGTTTTCCCAGAACGGCTCCCCGCCACTCTTCTCCGGGGGCGTGGTATTCGTGATCAGCGTGTCAACAAGGATGCCGACACCTGCATCATCCCTGATATAACAGAACGGATTATAACAGTTTGAGAATCCCATGTTTACAAGGTTGAACACCCGGACATCATACCCCTGGTTCTTCATCTCTTTTCCAAGACTTCCCAAAAGTTCCCCTGAAGGGTCGGTGATAACAAAGCTGCAGTTTTCCTGCAGAAGGTTCGGCTTCATAACGAATCTGGATTTACCGGTACCGGCACCACCGACGATCAGCACATTATTATTGAGCCTTGTTTTCTTATCCTCCAGGGACAGGCGCACATGCTCCGAATGGATCATATTCATCGGCCCATTACAGGTCTTTTTCCCGATCGGATCCGCATGCTTCCGGTTATAATCACTGTAGCTGGAAGTCCATTTTGCAGAACCGCCTTCGATACCTGCTGCATCATGCCGGAATTTCTGGTTATCCCCATATATGAGCAGGGCAGCGATCACATACAGGGAAGCGCCTGCCCCGTAATATTTCAGATAGACACTGTCAAACCCGATGTGGAATCTAAACCTCATCATGTCATCAAAAGCCCTCTGTATACCATCCAGACCATACATCTGGTAAAATGCCAGGTTTCCGGCAAGAAGGAGGACCAGGATAAACATCACTCCTCCCAGCACAAGGTAAACAGGCATCATGTCATCTTTTTTTGTCATTTAACTGCAGCCGGGGCTGCACCGGCTGACTCCCTCCTATTCAGGATATGCAGCCTAATCCCTTTCCGGTTCCAGATCCGGGCTCTTGTCTTTATCCAGATCCTGGAATTCATCCAGAATATTGTCTCCGTTCTGGTCAAGATAATCCGGGATGTCAAATGGTTCACGCCAGTCCATAGTGGCACGTATGTCGGAATTGAACTGTTCGGAAAACTGCACGACCTGGTCCCTTGTGATGCTTCCGTCCATATACTGGGAAGCAAATGACCTGAGTTCCTGTGAAGAACTCCTGACACAGTTCCCGACTGCCATCTCCACGCTCATCCTTGCTTCATGCTCTGCATCAAAGGCAACTTTCTCCGACTCTTTCGGCTGTGCCATGTTGACACCTTCCTGTTTGGTGTGCATGATGTCGATGGACCTCTGGATCTTATAAAAAGCCTCTGCTTTTTCCGGATCGTTTAGATCCTCTTTCTTGAACATTTTTGAGAGTTCTTCTTTCCGGAGTCCCTTCAGTTCCTTTACTTTTAAGAGCTCCTGGGCTTCCTGCATGGTCATCGGGTCCTTCTGTCCGCGGTTGATGCGGTCAATCAGTTCCTTTCCAAGGTTATCCGCCTTCTGGTCACGGAACATCCGCGGACGGTTCATGCGGTCTACCTGTTCACAGACAAACCGTTCAAATCTCGGATCCCTGCGGTCGCAGAATTCCAAAGCCGGGTTTTTGCCAGCCATGCGTTCCATATAGGCACCGTTCTCATTGATCATCATCACATGGGAACCACTGGCATTCGAGATATAGAACTTTGAACCATTTGCAGCGTGGACAAGGTTTACGATATCCTCCTTGTTTTTCCGCTGTATGTTCATGTAGTCATACACAGCTTTTCCCGTACCGTTCCTTTCCTGCATCACCCCGGCATGGAACGAATCAAAGATCCGCTTGTCTTCTGTCCTGAGGTAAATGGAATACCTTCCATCCTTTTCCCTTTCCGCGGCAAAGAGCATATAGTTTTTTGCTGCCCGGTCTTTCATGTAACTCATTTCGGCAAAATCAAGCCCGGAGATCTTTTCCGGTTCCTGCTGGGCATTAAATCTGCGGATCGTATCCTGGTCAACCTGGAACAGCTTGTGGTTGGCAACCAGGTAATCCGTCCTTAACTGTTTCATGGCATCTTCGTTTTTATCTGCAAAAATGACACCATAGGACTCCTTTCCATTCCGGTCAAAGACACACTCCTTGTATGCGATCCCCAGCTTGTCACATGATTTCATAAGGGAGCGGAGGGTTTCCTTTTCCTCACACTCCATCATCTTTAACTGGCCGCCTTTTTTCATGTAGTTATACAGGGTTTTGGCATTGTTATCCTGCAGGGCCCTTGTCTCGATATAATACCCGATCGCAGAGGCAACCGCCCCTGCTGCCCTGGCGGATGCATCGATAACATTCATGGTGTTCATCATATCCCTCTTAGGATCCTGTACTTCTCTCATGGTGCTTCCTCCTTTCAATATTTTCAGCATTCTGCTGTTTTGATAAAATGGAAAAAATTCGACTGTTTGGGATTCTGCATATTATAGGAAATATCATCAGAAAGGAGATCAAAATGGATGTCATCAATGAATACGAACAGGTCCTGATCGGGAATCTCCCAAAGATACCGCCGCGCCTGTTCCAGAATGAACCGTCAGCCAACGAACATCTGGCTTTGTCCGTATTCAGGTATGCGATTGAAAAACTTCTCAGATGGACGCCCATGGAAGCTTACCGGCTTTTTTCCCCGGCTGTCATAGAGACCATGAAACTGACACAGCTCTTAAATTACATAAATTTTCCAACTGAGCTGACAAAAGACAACACAGAATATATCGTATACCTCATATATCCCAAAGAAGTACCTTATGACTTTGCAAAATATGTGATCAAAGTCTACAGGCAGGTACTAAACGGGGAGATCCGTTATCCAAGAGAATATATGTATGGAAACAAGGGCCTTGTAAGAGCAGGGATCTGCCTCCAGTATGCGATCAAGAATAACATGGTATTCCATTCCGTCGAGGAGATGTACCGGTTCTTCTGTTCCCCTGAGGGGCTTACATTTTTACGGGAGAAAAAGCTTTACCAGCTGTATAAGAGCTTTTACAAGACACCTGTGCAGTTCCTGCACTTCAGTCTTCCGGATTCCCTTAAAAGTGAGCTATATTATAATTACTATACGTTTTTGATCAATTACAAAAAAAAGTACGGGGAGCTTCCTCCCTGTACTTCCTGAAAATGCAGGAGAGGATATCCTCTCCTGTTCTTATTTCAAAATCCTGTCAACTGCCTCCATCGTATCATCATGGTTTACACCTGTGATCACAATGTGGTCATAACTGCCTTTCTTTTCTTCCACCAGCTTCAACAAAGCTTCCCAGACTTTGTTATCAAGCATTTCCACTTCATCAAAGAACAGGAGCCGGATACCGGTAAAACTGTTCAACAGATCTAGTAACAGGAAGATCGCTACCGCTTTTTCTCCCGCGGAGCAGACATCCACATCTACCGGAGTCCTTCCGTTCCTGCCAATACGGACATGCAGTCCGTTCTCCATCTCCATGGAGATAACATAACCTAACTTTATTGCAGATTCGTTCATCTGCTGTTCAAAGAACCCCAGATAAACCTTTGTGTTGTTCTCCATTACGGAACCTTTCTTGGAAAAAGCAGAGGTTAAGGCTTCCAGTACGTTTAACTGTTCTTCCTGTTCCGGAAGCGCATTTTTAACTGCAAGCAGGTTTTCCCTTGTGATCGCCCCGTTCAGTTCGCCGTCAAGGGCTACCTTTTTCTCCTCCAGGTTGCCTTCCGGCATCCGTGGCTCCTCCGGAAGAGGCATAAGACTTTCTTTTAAAGCCCGGAATGCCTGGTACTTGGAGCATTTGTCGGAATATGCCCTGAAGTTAGCCTCATACGCTGCCTTTTCTTCCCGGACAGACAGGAGCTCTTTTTCCGCGGCATCACAGGAAGTCTGGAAACTTGCAATGTTTCCATTCATCTGAGATACATTCGACTCAAACTGGGTGATGACAGGAGTCCAGTCGTGGGTGCATTTAATCCCCTTGACCTGAGGGCATAAGCCTTCTTTTAATGCCGCGACCGTCCTGTTTAAGTTATTGCATGCAGACTGTAATTCCCAGATACTTTTCTTACAGCTGTCAGCCTGCTGCATCAGTTCCGATTCCCGCTTATCCAGATACTCTTTTCTTGCAGAATCCGGTTTCACCGCATGAATCGCATTATACTGTTCCTGCAAAGATTTCAGTTTCTTCAGGATATTTTCCCTGTTTGTTTTCCTTGCCTGGAAATCCCTGACTGCCCGTATCTTTTCCTCATAGGCTCCCATCTCTTTTAAGACAGAAGCAAGTTCTTCCCGGATCTCACCGGAAGCCCTGACAGGAATGGAAAAATCATATCCGGAGATCTTTGCCCTGTTCAGTTTGACCTCCCTTGCAAGATCTTTTCTGCGCCCGTCAAAAATATTAAACGCATTCTGTATCTGTGCATGGCCGAACTCAATACCTGCCGGAAACAGTGTCCGGATCTCACTTTCCATCCGGTCTGTAATGTCCGGGATATAGGAGATGATATCTTCCACTGTCATCCGGTTAGGGATATGCTTCATGATAAAATCAGCCAGTACATCCGGCTTCATCTCAAAAAGTTCCCTGGAAGACGCGATCACCTTGATGGATGACATCCCGGTATTGCACATCTTCGCAATCTCTGCATTGACCGCATCCTTGGTACTCTTCTTGGTCTTTTCGTATCCCATGCGGTGGACAATCGTCCTGTCCCCTCTTTTCCTTTTTCTCTCAACGGTAAGACCGTTCTCAAAGAGGATTGAAACAGACATCTCTTTCTCTCCCTGCATGATCTCGCCGTCATCGCAGCCTTCTCCGCAGAGTGCAAAATTCAGCGCTTTTAAGAACGCGGATTTACCCGCCCCGTTTTCCCGGAGGATGACCATAACGTCATTCATCTGGAATTCCTCGTTTTTGTAGGACTGGAAGTTAACAAGTTTGATTTTTAAAATTTTCATGGTATTCTCCTTTCGTTTTTGGTTTCTGAAAAAATGATAAATGAAAAGATTTCTTAAAAAATCCCACTGCACCTTAACTACAGGGGGATCTCGTCAGCTTTTTCTATAAAAAAGTGAATTCGAATTCACTATTTTGAATTTCAAAATATATTACAAAAAATGCAGTCCCTCTAATGAGGGACTGCTTCAATGATCAGTCTCGGATGTTTACAGGTAACTGTACGAATTTAGCTGTATCCCCTGTATACACCACGACATTCTTTTTACCATAGAAATGCATTTCGATCTCGTCCTCCGGATATGCCTTCAGGATCCCCTTCATGATCGCAGGACTGAGTCCGATCCTTAAAGGTTTACCCTCTACATCTGCGGCTAACTCTTCATCAACCGTTACTTTCCCATCCATGTGGACATTAATGGTACGGTCAATATCAAAGATCGTCGGCTGAGGGACATTCCCGGACATGGCAGGCATCAGGGCATAAGCGCATCTTCCGATCGTATCCATAAGGATGGCCTTATCTACCCTTATCTTGACTACCGGGCTTTTATCCGGGAACAGTCTCTCATACTCGTAGAACCTGCCACCCGTTAATGCCCCGGATACCTTATCCGTTTCGGTTTCCAGAAGAAATCGGTTCTCTCCGATCACGAAAGTTACCTCTTTCTCTATGTCTGACGGGATCAAAGGAAGGATCGCTGACAAAATGGCTCCGCGGATCATGCAGTTTGCATGGATACCTGTCGGCTTAACCTCTTCTTTACGGATGGCGATCTGATGCCCGTCAAGAGCTGTCACCTGGACGGTGGAATCCGCTATCTCAAAATAAACAGAAGACATCTGCGGGTTCTCTTCCCCTCTGTAGCAGGCGAACAGGACATCTGTGATCATCTGCTTAAAGGTATAGGCATTCAGGGAAAGTCTTTTTTCCTCCCCTTCAAGTGCCTGGAACGGAAGGACTTTTTCAAGGTCCCCAACCTCTCCTTTCAGATGGCATCTTTCAGCTTCCATAAAAAGGGCGGAATCTTTCTGTCGGATCGTGATTTCCCCTTCCGGCATCAGGGATGCGATCTCAAGGGCTCTCCGGCAGTTGGTGCAGCATTCACCGGGCTCCTTGACTTCCAGCCGTTCGCTTACCTTGGTCTTGATACCAAGCAAACGGCCTGTGGTCATAAATTCCACACCTGTAGAGTCTGCAGTGATCTTAAGATAATCAAGATCCTTTCCTCCAACTCCGATCCCTCCGATCACCTTTTTCAATGCCTTTACTAAATCTTCCTTTGCAATTCTAATCTTCATAACATTTTTCTCCTTTCGTTTTTTAGAATCGCTGACAATATGAAGAAAAAAATTTTTGAATGAGAAATTAGTCATATTGTCGCCATAGGAGGTGATCAAATTGATCCGTAATCTATGGTCCATTACAAAGATCTGCTGCGGATGCCACGAGGAACCGATAGCCATGAGGCTCCAGAACGGTCCGAAGTCCGTCTTTTATGCCTGCCCGGAATATGATAAGAAATACCATGGGGAGAAAGGCTGTCCGAACAGGGTAAGTACGGAGATCGTGGAGCAGATACTTGACATTTTAGGAGAAAAGATAGAGGAGGCAGAGCAGAAAGGGGAAGAGATCAACCTGACGAATTACAGGTTCACCCACAAGATGGTCGAGTGCGTGGTCTTAAGCCATTCCCCGTTTTCCCTGAAAATCTCCCTGAAGAACAAACGGGCTTTCCTGCATTAAAAAAAGCGGCTTACACAGCCGCTTTTTCCTTTCTTTTTTCTTTTAGGATAAGGCTCAGGCCTTTCATGTCAGAAACCCTGTACTTTTTAAAACACTGACTGAGCAGATGCTCCATGTCAATGTCATCCACAGAACACATTGCATCTTTGTTTGTGCCCCAGAACCCGCCTATGAGGTCATAATAAACCTGCCCGGAAGATGTGACAGCTATCAGGCGTTTCATACTGCGACGCTTCGGATTTTCCCAATAATAACAGTAAGATAACTGCACCCGCATTTTACTGTCCGCATCCTCTTGTTTCCTCAGGTACTCTGACAGGGTACATATAAAGACCCTGCGTGTCGCCGTTACATCATCAATGGAGGAATGGAAGCGGAGTCCGCGGTCGCAGCTGTAATAATGTGCAGCTGTTAACAGCTTGTAATTTTCCACTCTGTCTCTTGGGATGCAGTCCTTCGCCATCTCATATACATCAATGTACCTTCCATAGCTGAACCGGTCATGGTTGCGTTCATACAGTCCAACGATCTTATCTAGGTCAAAGTCTAGCCGGTATCCTGCCAGGATCCCGCCCTTGGAAAGAAATTCCTTTATGACAGGAAAACAATGCCTTTCATCCGGGTAATCCGAAAGAAAGGCATTTGTGATCCCATTCACTTTCGTTGCACTTTCCGGAAGTTTCTCATCCGGACGGATATACAGGTCCAGCCTCTCCACTTCCCGCATGGAAAACGGATTTTTTTCATACCGGTACCGTATCGCCGAAAACTGTACGATCTGACATTTCTTTTTCAGACCGACAGTTTCCGTATCCAGGACAACGATCGTGTCATTATTCTTTAACAGATCTATGACCATCTGTTTATATCTGGATGTCCTCCATGTCATTGGCACCCCCTCGACCTGTAAAGAGCCAGGTACTGCTGGATGGCATATAACCCTTCTCTTTTGACAGGATCCTTTTCCGTTGCAGGATCAATGTGTAAATACAGATTCATGGTTGCATGGGAGGCTTCGTTATACTTCGCTTCCTCAAAAGCCTGCTGTACCGTACGGTTCCTGAAGATCCCAAACCCCAGGACATAATTTGCCGGATCCGGAATACGGATGGCATTCTCTGTAAAATACGGTGGTTCAAAGGTTGAGTAGGTATTGCTTGGAAGACCCAGATATTTGATCGCAGCCCGGTCAAATGCAATGTACTGGGCTACCTGTACCGGATAACCCTTAAACTTATCCGGAAGGAGGGACGCTGAAGTCTCCCCGATCTCCGTAACCGTTCTTACAGAGCCGTCAAATATCTTTGATCTCAGTCTGCAGACTACAACCGCATGGTTGACATCCGTCGAACGGACATCAAATTCCATGGACATCTGCGGAAACGTTCTGGACATATAAGCATAGATACTGGTATGGGTCAGTCGAATGTTTCCCTGCATGTCCGTATATCCTACAAGATCGATCACCCCATTGAACAGGGTACTCTGGATTGCTATGTAGCTTTTCATCATAAGATCTCCTTTCGTGTTCTTATATCGTTCAATGTGAAGAATTTGTCTTTGTCTGAAATCCATTTTACAAAAATCTCTGCACTGCCTGTTTTGGGGCGAAAAAAAAGGGAAGTGCCGAAGCACTTCCTTTTAGTTGAACGGAAGTTCATCATCAAGACCTTCCGGAATGTTCATGAAACCATCGTCTCCCATTCCGAATGATCCTCCGCCATAGTTCTGCTGCGGGGCATTCTGCTGTGGTACACTCTGCTGTCCGTAGCCCTGCGGCTGGGACTTTGGTGCACTCTGCTGTGGCACATTGTATCCGCCCTGCTGTCCATAACCCTGCGGCTGGGACTGCTGCGGTACACTCTGCTGTGGCACATTGTATCCGCCCTGCTGTCCATAACCCTGTGGCTGGGACTGTTGCGGCACACTCTGCTGCGGCACATTGTATCCGCCCTGCTGTCCATAACCCTGCGGCTGGGACTGCTGTGGGGCATTCTGCTGTGGTACACTCTGCTGTGGCGCATTCTGCTGGCCGCCATAGTTCTGCGGAGGCTGCTGGCCTGCACCCTGCTGGGAGAAGTTCTTGCCTTCAGCAAACTCCTGTTCCTCAACTACTACCTCTGTGGTATAAACCTTCTGGCCATCACGATTGGTGTAGCTGCCTGTCTGAATGCGTCCTGAAACAATGATCTTAAGTCCCTGACGGAAATACTTCTCAGCAAACTCGGCTGTACGTCCAAAAGATACGCAGCTGATAAAGTCTGCTGTTGCTTCCCCGTCTCTTTTAAAGCGACGGTCTACTGCGAGAGTATACCTCGCAATCGCAGTACCACTCTCACCTGCAGAATATCTCACCTCTGGATCTCTTGTTAAACGTCCCATTAAAATAACCTTGTTCATAGTTTTCTCCTTTCGTAATGAAATAATATTTTTACCACTTCAATATGAATAAAATTTCTTAAAATGGTAAAGTTTCAAAAGCCCGGCATTCATAGTAGGAAATGTCCCTGCTTTTAAATCCTTTCTCATCTGTTTTTTCCTTAATGTTCCTTATCCGCGGACCGCAGATACATACGGAACGGCTTTGTCCGGTCATGTAAAGGGAAGCGGCTTTTTTGATCTCCTCTCCTGAAAACCGGACGATCCTGGAATACAGGACTTCATGTGCCCTGTCCTTATCCAGAAATTCTGCAATAAGAGCCCCATCATCTGCTGTCCGCAGAAACGGCGTGTTTCCGATGATCACACTCATCTTCCCTTTGTACCCGGAAAAATTCCATAAACCGGAATATTTAAAATCCGCAGCGATACGCTCCTGGGCCTTAATCTTACATAGTACGGATATATAGGAACCGATCTGGATCTTTGAGGCAACCACTCTGGTCTTTAACATTTTCCGGTATTCTCCATAGTCATCTACAAAAACAACCTTTGCAGTCCTGGTCTTTATCATTCCATTTTCAATGTTTGAACCCGAAATACAGACTAAAAGAGCTTCTCCATCCTGCTGGATCTTCGCAACGGTTCCCGCCAAAAGTTCCCACGGCGGACCGCCCCTTCCCTTGATGACATACCCCTCAAGCTGTGAACTTGAGAGGATCCTAAGCATTGACCACACCTCCTAAAAAGTTTCCAAGACCTTTGCGGTAGGTAATCTCCTGGGTTTCATTTCCGACCCCTTTGAAGCTTGCGACGGCAACCAGTGCACGTTCAGGATCATCCATCGGGAAGAATTGTCCCATAAAACAGGACAGGGCATTTTTTTTCCTGATGCCTACATAGGAAGACGCTTCCTGAAGGATCTCTTTCGGAGAAAGACCTGTTACCTCCATTTTTTTATAGCAGGAATTAATCAGTTCATTGATGTCCGGGATAAGTTCCTCCAGGGATGTTTCCGAGCGGTGCTTCTGCTTTAAAACACCGGTATAGATCAGGGCATCCTCTTTTCTCCATGCGTTGATGAAGGTCAGAGATTCCCGCCCCACACAGGAATCACGGATAACCAGTTCCTGTTTCCATCCATTTTTTTCTCTTGGAAGGGCAATCTCCACCTGGAAACGGATATCGTTATAAAAAAAGTCTACGACCTCTGCTCCTTCTTCCAGATAATGCTCTGCAACCTGGTACAGATCCCCGGAAATTTTATCCAGTGCTGTTTTATGGATTGCTGATACTACACGGTACTTATCTTTTTTTGTATAAAGCAGATACGCGTAATCTCTTTCCTTAAACAGTTGCGCCAGATGGAAATCCCTCCAGATGGAAGGCTCTGATGCATTCCTTGTCCATCCAAACAGGTCGTTGAGGGAACGGAATGTCAGTTCGTCTACCAGGTACAGCTTTTTCTCTATACGGAATGCAAATCCGGTAATGGAAAGCATCCGGATAGCCCATCCCGGAAGATTAGACAGTTTCCATGTCTTTTCCTCCTCGTATGGATATCCTCTTAAGAGCATGGGCGAGATCTCATATAAATAGACGACCCCGTCATTGATCTCTTTTACAGACAGGATGCTTACCTGATCCATAAGGACTTTTTTCTTATAGGATGATTTATTGTAGTCATCCCATGCAGTTTTAAACTTGTTCATCTTAGATTCTCCTTTCGTTTTTTTATGAGTAAAATATGAGAAAAGAGATATAAGATGAAAAGACTACTCGATCTTGTCTACATCACAGTCGCGCAGATACTCCGTATCATGGGACAGGACATCGATAGTCCTGCCTGGAACATCAAATTCTTCCCCGCATTCCTTACACTTATAGGTTTCTTTATATTTTCGTGTACGTAGGGTTCCATCCACAAACACAGAAGACCCTGTATGCAGCACCTTATAATCATCAACCGCCTGCTGCCCGAAGGAATACACCCAGGGATAATCTGTCCTTTCCGTTACTTCCTGCAGTCCTTTTGGACAGTACTTCCTGTTGATTGCCAGCTGATAACGTGTATATGGTTTTTTCTCAACGTACCATTGAATAGGCTCACAGGTGAGGTTGCCTAACAGGAATACGGTATTGGAGATCTCTGCCCGGTTCAGGACACAGGAATGTGCTTCTCCCTGTTCCTCGAACGAGCGCACCTTTTCTGCAAAGATCGGTGAGAAATAGATCATGTTCCCACCTGACCGGACGCTCTCAGCCTGACAAGCCTCACGTCTCAGGTTTACTGCTCCGCAGTGTGGACAGATCGCTTTCTTCTCCACTTCCTTCGTTGCAAGGAATCCTTTTGCATAGATCACGTCATTTTCCTTCCATTCGGAAATCCCATCGATCAGATCTTCATCCTGGGTAAATAAGATTGGGCTGCTGTATTTTAAGGAAGTGCGCAGCAGCATGGTGTCTTCCTTTCTGTCACCTCTGACCACTGTCACAGCAACCATTGCCGTTCTTCCATACATTCCTGTTTTTATCTGAGGTGCAGTCCTGACTACCCCGAAAAGGCTCACGTAATTATGAATTGCCATATTCTTTCACTCTCCTTTCTCCAAAATAAAAAAATGGCAAAGCATCGCTGCCTTGCCGCTAATATGGAAAAATTTTAGTAAAAAAATCAGATTTTGGGGATCATACGCACCCCCTGGATGTCAGCGATCCGGGATGAATAAAAACAGCCCGTATTGACCAGCCTTCCGGACGGTTCCATCAGAAACAGCTGACATCCGCACCTTCTTCTGAATGGATAAAAAACCGCCTCTTCATATACTTTTGCAGAAATATAATATACATCATCAGAAACAGGATAGGCTTCCTTTACAGAAAAAGTATTCCCGTATCTGTCCTGGACGTACTCCCCATAAAGCCTGAGTTCCGCATCCGCCTTTAAAAGACCTGCATACTTTTCATATGCCTTTGCAAAAAACATGGCATAAACTTCTCCGGAAGAGGTGCCCATCCTTACGGATGCGATCATGCTTCCATCTTTCGATATCTTTTCCTCTGTCTTAAGCACAACCCCTTCCATAGGTATCAGGTCCTTATCCGGCTCCTCCGGGGGTTCCTCTACAACCGGAACACTTCTGTCAGAGACCGGTCCGCCTATATTCTGGAATACCCCTGCATCATTTAAACATTCTGCTTCCCTGTCCGACAGCTTTACCCTGTTCATTAGATCATCCGCGGATAAAAAGAACCCTTCCCTGCGTTCCTGCAAGATGTTTTCGACAGTCTTTCCTGATACTCCTGTAGATTTCAGTCCAAGCCTGATACTGTCCCTTTCCACAAAGCAGTCTGCTTCTGATACGTTGATATCCGGATCCAGAAAAACGAGATCCTTACAGACAGCATCATATTTGATACTCCTCATCTTGTCCGGAAAATGACTGATATATGCAGATATATAGTTTAAGGGAAAACGGTATTTTAAATAGGCAGACCGGTATACAAACAAAGCCCGGTAAAATGCCTCTGCTTTTTCACAAGTACTGCTGAAAAAAGAAACCAGCTCCCTCATACTTTCAGGATGAGACTGCCTGATCTGTTTCTGTATTTCCATACCCTCGCATCCGCAGATAAAATTCAGATGTCCCTTTGCGATCACGTTCTTAAAAACCTCCGAATCAATGGGGATACCGGGATCTTGTATGGAAGAGATACACTCCTTGAAGATACTCAGATACTCCTGTTCTTCAAGATCCATGCAGAATAAACCCATTTTTTCTGCTTCATCCCTGTCACACTGGATGCGGTCCCTGCATACCGGCACATAATCCCTGATGTCCGGGTATCCGATCACAATGGTATCCTTTGATATCCTGGAAACTGCATACTTTTCCCTGATCTTTTTATATAAGGAATCGGACAGTTCAGAGCGTATCATAAACCGCGGATGATGGATCCCGGCTACAAATGTCTCTTCTGAAAGTTTTGTCAGTATGTCATTACAGACAGGATCGATATCCGTGATGCCAAGTACATAGCTTACCAGCAGACCGGGATAAAACGGATCTGACGGATAATACTCTTCAGCAAGCCTTAGGATATCACAGACTGTCAGGAAATATCCTTCCGTATCTGTTTTCCGTAGCATTTCTATTTCGGCTTCAAGCCGGGTGTTATACAGGCTTGTCCATGTACATCCACCTGCTTTTAAACGCGCAATCCCGGTTTTGATCTCCTCCTCTGCGCTACGCCCCACAGTCCAGTCCTCCGGCTCATACCGGAAGCTGCACTGGTCTATGATATCCAGTACATCCGCAGCTGTTCCGGGTATATATTTTATCCCATCTGTTTCCCGGATCTCACGGATACAGGGAAGGCTGTCACTTTCTGCAATCTGGCATAACGCTCTTCCTTTTTCATCAGTTTCAATATAAATATCCCCATAGACGGACAGTGCATCATATGCCTCACGGAACAATACCGTTACGTCCTCTTCCAGCATGGAGTTTTTTGTTTCAAGGAGGACTGTCAGTTTTTCCCTCTCCTTAATTCCGTTTTCGATTCCAGAAAGGATATCCTTTGCTTTTCTTTTCCTGCTCTCAATCTCTTTGGCCTTTTTATTTAAAAAATCCAGCTGATAAGAATCAGAAGCCGGGACCTGTTTTAATGACATTCTGACAACGGCATCCTCTTCCTGCAGACGGTTGTATTCTCCAACAGCATCCTTCCAGGATTCCCCTCCCGCACTTGGAAGCCCCTTCATTTTTCTCTTAAGTTCCCTGATCTCCTTTTTGATCTCCTTATTCCGCATTAATATTTTATCAAAAAGGCCGTTTTTTTCATGGACGATGATCACATGTCCCTGGCCGATCATCTCCATTGTGACAACAGGATCGTCTTTTGCGAGCGTATCGGAAAGCAGATGGCAGATCTCCCTGTAGCCGGCCCGGTCTTTTACAAGAAATAAAAGCTCTCCCCTGACACCGGCAGCCTCTACCATCATCCTCACGCCGGCAGCCGGTTTGATCCCGGCGGCTTCACAGGATTCCATAAATGCAGGGACACATGCCATGGATGATCTTTCTGCAAAAACTGCCGCCACACACCCTTTCCCCGACGCCCGCATGATACGTGTCTTTAAATTCTTTTTATCCATAACTTTCCTCCTTTTCATCATATTAATACCGGACTTGAAAGTGTGTCTTTTGTAACGAAAAAAAGGGAGGCCTGTCTAAGCCTCCCCCAAAAATATTAGTCTTCGCTCAGTTCCTCATATTGTTCTTTAATAAGATCGCCGTCGTCAAGCACAGGAGCAGATTCTCCCACCATGGATTCATCATACATTTTGATAACGTTCGGATACTTACGGAGCAGTTCCTTATTGTTTTTAAGTTTCATGGTTGCCCTGGAAATGCAGTCCTTTACATACGGAACGTTGGTATGTGTTTTCTGGGCGATTTCTCTGTAGCTGGCTTTCAGCTTGGCCGGGTTATCTGGCTGCAGAAGAAGGATCATGATCTCCAGTTCTTCCTCTGTCAGGGATTCTTCCAGAATGTGGTTAAAGCTTTCTGTCTCTTCGTTTTTTAAGAAAATGTTTTCCGGGGAGCAGAGGGAAGATGACTGTTCAAATCCATTTTCGCTCAGTACCTCATAAGAAACCACATCTTTTTTGGAAAGCAGGTCGATACATTTTTTAATGGTAGGGATTCTGAGCCCTGTCAGTTTCTGCAGGGTTTCGATGCTGGAAGGGATATTCTTTTCCTGGCAGTAGTTCATTGCTGCGGAAACTTTCCTGATGCCATCTGCATAATATGAGGTTGTCTTATGAAAATTTCGGGAACAGTATTCTGTAACCACGTGTCTGATCCATGGAAGAACAAATGTTGTAAGAGATGATTTACTGCAGTCATAGTTGTCAATCTGCTCAAAGATCACACACCAGATCTCATCGATCACATCATCACGGTGTAATGGATTTCTCATGATCGTCGGGTAAGTCTCCCACATAACACTGTATACATAGGAACGTCCAAAATAATACAGTTTTTCAAGCATGTCCTTCTTAAGCACATCATTCCCGTAGGTGCAGGCTATCTTATATGAGTTCATAATCTGCGCCAGCACCTCCTGACTGTAATTCTCATTTTTTTTGTACTCTTTTCTTTCTTCCATCTTGTAATCCTCTTTTTTCATGTTGAGTCTCCTTTCTGATTCAAAATATACAGGCGAAAGTCACCGGTCATTCAATGAACAGACTTTTTGTTACTATCGTCCGTTATAAAAAACCGAGGGATCATATATCCCATAATTCTGGTTTTTTTCAACCCTAATCACTTCTTTTAATGTTTCCTTATCGATCAGTACAAGTTCCCTGATCACTGCCAGCAGGGTAGGCATGGCTCCCTGAGGAATATTTATCCCCGTATTGATCCAGGAGTTCCATACCTCTATGTAATCCGTGCTGGCCTGGGTTACAACAAATTCTGCAAGCCTTAACATCAATCTATCCATATTTTTTACCATGAAAAATTTGAATTCGAATTCACTTTTTTTCATCTCCGCTAGGTGGCGGTACTGCTGTTACTCAACGATCTGGGCATCTGAAAGATCTATCCCTCCGTCTTCATCTGCAGCAGACTCCTCCTTTTCCACAATATCGATCGTCTTATAGAGGAAGTTTACCACATCCTCTTCACATTCTAAATACTGCAGTCTCTGCTTTTCATATTCTGAATATTCTGCATTAGATGAGTCTATCACATCTTTGGCTCTTTTTTCCATCTCCGCGGCAGATACCAGCTTATATTTCTCGTTGACCGCCTCGATCAGGAAGACTTTTTTCAGGCTCTGTTCTGCTTCTTTGAAAGTATGTTTTTCCCCATCCTTATCTAATACTTTAAGTTCTTCTTCGATAAGGGAATCCGGGATGGAAACAAAAGTTGTTTTTTCCAAAACCCTGTCAAGCAGTTCGCCCATGGTCTTCTCTCTCCGCTGCGTACGGTTCTGCTGCTTATCTTTATTGATCGTGCCGCGTACCATATCGTCAAGAGAACTGTATTCCGTGTTTTTCTGTATATAGTCATCCGTGATTGGGTACTCTATGTTGTAAACGGCATTGACCTTGACATAAACCTCTTTATTTTTGTATTTTAAAAATTCTTCCACTTTTCCAAGGTCTGCAGAGTCCCCCGGCTTCATTCCGATCAGTTTTTCTTCTATATCGGGATCCAGGGTGCGGTTACCAATCCCTACAAGGTAATTCTTTTTTCTCTCAACGAATTTTCCTTTCTGGGATATTGTAAAATCCATGGAAACCGTACACTCTTCGCTGACCTTTTTTAACTCCCCTGCATTTTTCAGGAGTGTGTCGACGATCTCTTTCTCTGTATCGTCATAGTTTTTTTCTTCTACGACTTCCTCTACCTGCATCCCTTCTAGTACAGGCAGTGACACGTAACTTGAAATGTCACTTACCTGTGAAAAAAGGACCGGACTGGATGCGCTTGACACTTGAGGGGAGATTACCCTGTCCTGATAGGCACTAAACCCTGCCACACCAAGACAGCCTACTCCGAGCAGAAGAAATAATCCTGCAAAGAAATTCCTCATTGTATGCCCCTCCTCTTACTGGTTATTCTGGCGTTCCAGTTTTTTTGCGTTTTTCTCTGCTTTTTCAGTATCCTTGATTGTAACATATCTGCTTCCACTGTCCTGCTGGATCTCAAACAGCCTTCCACTCTTGCCTTTTAATTTCAAGGTCTTTCCGGAAGTGACTGCATTTGAAAGCAGGTTGGCACAATCTTCCGTATTTGTATTGATGGATAATTCACCATACAGATTGGAACATCCTGAATAACAGGAATCGCAATTGATCACGGATGCCGGTATGGAAGCTGCTTTTTCCAGACTGATACAATCTGCATAAGCAGAAGAGATATCTTCTACGCTCTCCGGGAACGCAGATGCCGTATAGATATTGCTGTCACCCAAAAAGGCTTCAGACATGTCCAGTACGGAATCCGGGATAACCGGTGCATCTACCAGGCTCGTACAGCCTTTAAAGATCGCATTGATGGAAGAAAGGGCATTTGTTTTTGTCATATCCGGGGCTTTTGTAAGTTTGATACAGTCCTCAAAAGCTCCATCAGCTTCCATGACACTTACCGGAAGCGGATCGGATTGTTCAAGACTTGTACAACCTGAAAAGCAGTCCGTAATGATCTTAAGTGATGAACACTGAAAAAAAGACGGTGTTTTTTTCAGGTTTTCACATCCCTGGAATGTCCCCCTTGCGCTTTCAATGCTTTTAGGAAGGGTTTCGCATCCTGTCAGGGCTGTGTTTCCTTCAAACCAGTAGTCGACATTCGTTGGTGTGATCTCATCTTTAAAGATCACATAAGTGTAATCCTCGTCAGCCCATGGCGTATCGCCATTGGCAAAGTTCATAGTGTTTCCGGAACCTGTGAATTCCAGGTCCCCATTGTTATAGATAGTTGCAAGAACATTTTCCTTTGTCGGATAACCCACCTTGTATTGTACTACTTTTGAGCGGGTTATCGGAACAGTAACTGTAGTTGTGCTTCCATGATATTCAATCTTTGTGTCAAAACTGTCTCCATGGGCCGGTGCTTTTTTTTCATCAATATCAAACGACCTTGCGGAATAAACAGAACCGGTCTCTGTATAGACGGTCACATCAAACATGGACATCGACAGTTCCTGGGACGGGGCAGTTTCCCCGACAAACTCTGCCTGTATGCTTGAAACTCTTTCTTTGGAAACCTTGGTGTACCTGTAATAGTCTACCCCTTTCAGTACCCCTATGATAAGAGCCAGGACTGCAAATACCACGATAAGAAGCCTGTTGTTTTTCTTCATAAAAATCTCCTTTCCGCTTCCTGTAATACCAGGAAACCGGGCATCAGCCCGGTAACCCCTTCTTCTTTGATACTGCCATACAGATGATATCTTTATGAACCTTATCGACTGTTTCATCATGGTTGACATTGATCATGTCAAGCGCAGTCTCGTAATCCCCATAATCACCATCCAGATAAGTGATCGCTTTTCCAAGGAGACCGGACATGAGCGGATTATAGTCTTCATAGGAATCCTGCATCTGTACCAGTGTTTCCCTGACATCTCCTGTCCTTAAATAAACCTCGTTGATATTCACAGCATAGTTTTCATCAAATTCCTTATCCACTTTCTTATCGTCTTTTTTCCCTTTGCCCATAAACAGGATAACGATGGCGATAACGAACAGGAACAATGCACCTGCCAGAAAAATATAGGAAGTACTCATGTTATTTACCTCCGCTTCTTGTCATCGTCAAAATACCCGATCAGTTCGGAAAGAACAGAACGAAGTTCCTCTTCTGTTATCCTTCTGTTGATGTACTTACGGGCATAAACACCGTCTTCTTTTGTAAAGAATTTTACATCAGCCACTTCATCGTTTAATTTTGACAGGGACTTTGTATCCACTCTCTTTAATTTTTTGCATACATCCGCAAACGGAATGGGACCAAACACAACCTTGACAGAGAAATTTTCAGAATAAGAGCAGGAAACGATGTCATTGCGGGCTCCGTGGAGGATAGAGACGTCCCCGTAAACCCCGTCTTCATTTAACATCTTTTCACACCGCTCAGGAGACATTTCTTCTCCTGCAATATCGGCAATCTTCTGAAGATCTTCGATCTTCTTTAAATACTCTGCTTTTTCAGAGTCAAACAAATGGACTGCCTGGTCATGGACATCTTCCTTGAGCTTGTCTGTTTCCTGTGTCTTTTCAAGGAGCAGGTCTGACAGTTCCTTATTCTTTCTTCTGAGTTCGTTGTTCTCATTGTTCAGTGTTTTTTCCATGGAAGCCCTTGCTTTAGTCACTGAGTTTAATCTTGACTTAAGCTTCGCAACTTCCCCGGAATCTTCCTTTGCTGCAGAACCCTGTCCGAGCCTTGCCTGGAGCCTTGCGATCTCACCGGTAAGGTTCTTCATGCTGAGTGCATACTTGGCTTTTTCTTCATCATTGATGGATTCCTGTTCGGCGATCGCGTTTTCACGTTCTTCCAGTTCTGCCTCCTTCTCCTGAAGTTTTGTCCGCTCCTCTTCCAGTTCTGCCTCCATCTGGTTCTTTTCGTTAAGAAAGGCTTCCTTTTCCTTTTCAAAGGCTCCCCTCTCCTCTTCGATCTGTGTCCTGGAAGATTCCAGTTCCTCTGTCTTTAACCGGATCTCTTCCAGCTGCTCATTCATGAGTGCCTGCATATTGGCAGAAACCTGTTCGCCGGAAACTGTTGATTTTTTCGCTGTCTCAAGGGAACTATGGATTGCTTCCTTTAACAGTTCGATTCCCTCTTTTGGTTCATCCGGAAGGTATTTATCCGGAGTCACATAAGAATACACATGGAGCATGCGTTTTTTTTCATTATAAAAAGCTTCCAGTTCTTTATAAGTACTTGTGATGTTTGCAATCGCAATGTATGCAAGCTCCTGGTCATCGACTACATAGGCATAGTCCAGTTTAAGGTCTTCCGGGGCATTTTTGTCCATGGTCACCTTAAGACTGCCATCTCCCTCATTTCTTATAAAAGAAACGTCATTGCCTTTGGTAACGGGTTCTGTTCCCTCTGCCAGCTCATAAAAAGTTTTTTTACAATACTCCTGCTGGTCTTTTACAAAGGATTCTACGTAATCGGCGTTTTTTTCGTTCGATGATTCTTCTTCCAGAGGAGTAAATGTCTGCGTGGGATCATAAGTCTCTTCCTCCCTGGTCTTTACAAGGAAGTTCACGCAGCTGCCCTCGAACTGGGGGATCACCGCCTTACATACGGAATTGAATTCCCGGATATTGGTGACCAGCTCATCTACAGAATCAAACAACAGCCTTCTTCCTACGGAAATGTTCCCATTTCCCCCATAGATTTGGAATAGTGGATATCTTGTTTGTACTTCATTGTTGAACTGCTCACAGCTCTTTTCTTTGATTTGGTAGATATAAGTACGCTTTCCGGTAATGGCCACCGCACGTCCATTCGTAATGACGACGGATGTCTCGAAGTCCTTATCGTTGATCTGCATCTTATAGGAAATATAATTCTTATTTCCTTCTTCTCTGGTCTCAAAATCAGGGATCAGCTCTCTGAGTTTTCCATACAGCTCTTCCAGTATCTGTTTTTCCATCTTGCTTTTTTGCAGAAATAATATTCTGCCCTCCTTTCCAGTTTTCTATCCGCACCCTGACGGGTGCTGTCTGCTTTCTTAATATGGAAAAAAGGAAAAATTTTGTTTTTTCCCGAAATCGTTACGCCCCCTTCCTTTTTTTCTCATAATACCCTGTACCGGGGGATCACGATTCTGACACGAAAAAAAAGGACTCCTCGTGGGAATCCTTTGAAAAATATTAATTTTTTCTGCGTTTTTTTCCAAGCATCCTGTAAAGGACAGCTCCGATACCTGCAGCTCCGGCTGTCAGTCCGGCAATGATCCACCCTGTCACATTTGTGTTGTCTCCGGTCTTTACGGTTTCCTGTTCGATCGGTTCCACGTTTCCGGTTTCCGGAGTAGTCTCTTCTGTCGGGGCAGGTGTTTCCACTATCTCTTCCGGAGCCTGTGTGGTCTCTGCGGTCTCAAGTACCTTTGCAAGCCGGTCTGCTTCCTCCATGCTGCCATCTGTACCGAGTACCGTATAAGTGATGTTGTAAGTGCCGGGGGTGTCAATGTCTACCTCGGAATCATCCCTGGTGACACTGGAAACATACTCCTCGTCAAAAGTAGTTTCATCTTTTGGGAGTTCCTTTCCGCAATCTGTTTCAATATCATCCATTCCATATACATGGTCTAAAAGATTGGCTTCCACCTTGCACTGGACGGTCTTGCTCCTCTCATTTCCATGGATGTCTTTAAAAGAATAAACAACATCATAGGTACCCGGTACAGTGATGTCCACATTCTGGATGTCAACCTTTAAGGTATCCGGCTCAATCATACTGGTATCTTCAATGTTATTTTTCAGATCCGGGAGGGATTCCCCCTCCTTTACCGTGATATCCGGCAGCTTGTCAAGCATTTCCGATATCTGCACATTTTCCTGTTTCACTTTTTTTTCATTCTGCATTGCCACGTAACCGCCTCCGCAGCAGACAACTGCTGCAGCGATCACGATCCCGGCGATCAGCTTCTTGTTCATATTAGCCTCCTTTTGTTATCTTATGTCAAGGGAAGAAACAAGGACTTCCGCATCCCTGTCATCTGACAGACTGCGTATCGTGCATTTATTGCCATTAACGGATAGCACCATGCATACCCCATAGGTTTTGTGCCGTACCATGTCGTTTTTTTTGACCGTTTTAGCCCGTCCGCTTTCCTTGAGCTGAAGCTCCCTGACGAAACGGGATACCGGTTTGCCTTTTTTGTTCCCTACATAAGTGATAAATAATCTTTCCTTTGCCCTTGTGACTGCAACATAGAACAGCCGCCTTTCCTCTTCCACCTCTTCCTGTGATATAGGGGTATCCGGGGAACCCGGCGGGATATATCCCTCGTTGCAGTCTATGATGTAAACGTTTTTCCATTCCAGTCCCTTGGAACGGTGCATGGTGCTCAGGCACACACCCTGGTCATTATTATTGTTTAAGTTCATGGATCGTTTCTTTATGTAGAGCAGCCATTCTTTCATGGTGTGGAACTTCTGTGAATCCCTCTGGTATATGGAAAGCATGTGCTTCATCTCGTCAAAGTCCTGCTGCAGGCTCTCTGCATACTCCCTGAGATATTTTTCATATCCAACGTCTTTTAACAGGTAGTCAAGAAACTGCCTTGGGCTTTTCTTCCCCATTTCCCGGATATCATAAAAGTATTTCCGAATTATTTTCCTTGCGTTGTCCCTTCTCCAGTCCGTATATTTCCGGCTGGCTGCTTCTAAAAGATCTGCTTCCTGTTCCCCTCCTGCCTCATGCAGGATCAGGCGCATATACCGGTTTGGGCGGTCCGCGATCCTTTTAAAATCCCCGGGTGCTGCAATCCCCCTTGACAACCGGTAATATGCTAAAATATCATACCAGATCCAGTGTTCATAAGAATCCGGGATAGCCTCTGTACAATAATACGGGATACCCTCTTCACTGAATTTTTCAGCAACCTGTTCTGCCTGACGATTGTTCCGGTAGAGAACAGCACTTTCATTAAAGGCATATCCGCAGCTTTTTACATCCCCGGAAACGTCCTTCATCTGATGAGCAGGGCTCTCCTCTCCGATCACGCGTATCTTCGCATCCCCGGTCTGACCGCTTAAAAACTGTTTTTCATAACGGTTCTTGTTGAATCCGATCAGCTTTCCTGCACATCCGATAATAGCCGGATAACTGCGGTAATTCGTACTGATACAAAATACATGAGCCTGCGGGAAATCTTTTGGGAAATTAAGCATGATCTCCGGTCTTGCTCCGCGGAAACGGTATATGCTCTGGTCATCATCACCGGCCACGCAGAGGTTCTTTTTCTCTCCTGCCAGCAGGTATACAAGGTCACGCTGCAGGTAATTGACATCCTGGTACTCATCTACCTGAATGTAATCCCATCGCTCTCTTAACTGCCTGAGCACTTGCAGGTTCCCGGTCATCAGTTCATATGCCTTTACCAGCATGTCATCAAAATCAATGTACCCAGTCCTTTCCTTCATCCTGCGGTATTCTTCTGACATAAAAAGGAAGTCTTTTCTGGATATCCCTTTTATATCCTTTGGATTTACTTCTGAAGGGGACATACGGTTGTTCATGGCCGCACTGTAGAGCATCTGGAAGTTTCCGGCTGCCTTTGCCGGGTCACATACACTCTGGCATTTCCTTGCCGTTTCCAGTAAAAACTTCCACTGGTCTGAGGTCTTGATGATATTCTCCGCGGACAGACCGCCATAAGTCATCAGGATCTTAAGGCACAGGGCATGTATGGTGGAAAATGTGATCCCGTTGGGTTCACCAAACTTCTTTTTAAATTTTACGGACATCTCCTGTGCGGCAGCTTTTGTAAATGTGATCATTAAGATCTTTTTCGGCGGGATACCCACCTCAAGCATGTGGTTGATCCTCCGCAGCAGCGTGGTCGTCTTTCCACTTCCCGGACAGCTGATCAAAATGACCGGTCCCTCCAGCTGTGCGATGGCTTTTTCCTGTTCTATGTTTTTCTTCATTTTTCTCTCCTTTTTTTTGTAACTTAACAGGATTATGGAAAATTTTTCCCTGACACGAAAAAAGCCGAAGGCAGATCGACCTTCGGCGGATTTCTGCCAGCCTGTCCAAAGGAGCCCGGCTCCCTGCCCCCGCAGGGCAGGAAAGCTTATTTCTTCTTAAAGAATTTCATGTAGATCAGGGCACCTACCGCACCGATACCAACAATCAGGGCTGCAACACTGGCAATGATATTGAATCCATTCTCATCACCTGTTTTTACGGAACTTGTCGGGGTGTCGTCACCCTTCTTGGATGCACTCTGTACATCGGTTCCTGATGCTGTGGAGCCTGTGGATGTTCCACCGTTCTGGTCAGTGGAAGATGTGATGCCTGCGGCTGCATTCAGCTTGTCTAACAGTCCTTTGGCATCAGACAGATACTGCTTAACCTGGTCTTCAGAGGTGGCACTCTGGATCTTGTTTGTATAAGCGGAAATAACCTTCTGTACACTCTCTGTGTTCAGGGTAGTGTAGTTCTTCAGCTCGTTGATGGCATCCTCTTTTACTTTGTCAAGGGAAGATGAGTTCTCCTTTAACAGGGAAACGGATTTCTCTGCCTGGTCATAGATCTGTTTCATCGCATCCTCACTTGAAGTCTTATCGATGTTTTCTTTTGCCTTTGTGATGGTGTCGTTGATCTTTGCCTTTGTGGTATCATCCAGTGTAGAGGAGGCATCCGGTGCCAGGGCATCCAGTTTCTCCTTATAGGAGGTATGGAGGTCATTGACATAAGTTTCCTTAAAGCTTGCTACCGCAGTGTTGTAAATGGAAACCGCATCCTCGGACGTGGATGCATCCATGATGTCAGTCTTGGCCTGGCTGATGATACTAAGGGCTTCGGAACTTAAGGACTTTCCGTCTGCCAGTGAAGTCAGTTTTTCGATCAGCTGTGCCTTCTTTGTGGCAAGGGCCTTGTTTTTGCTGTATTCCACGGTTGTATTCTTAATATCATTCTTTGCCTTTGTAAGGATCTCATTCATCTGTTCTTCTGACGTGGCATTGGAGATATCTGCCTTTGCAGAATCAACGATCTTGGATAAGGTAGTCTTTAACTCGGAATCAGTAACGTTCTTGACCAGGTTATCCAGTTTTGCCTGATAGGTTTTCTTTTTCTTCTCAAGCTTTTCTGCATCGCTGGCTTCTTTCTTGACTTTCTCCACCTTACCGGCGGCATCTTCAACGATCTTATTGATCTCCTCAACAGTCTTGGCATCTTTGAGGCTTTCTTTTGCTTTTGCTACGATATCCTCTGCTTTTGCTTTGACAGTCTTATCTGTGATCCCTTCCACCAGTTTGTCAAGGCTTGCTTCTGCTTCTTTTTTTGCTGCGGAAACTTCATCTGTTGCTTTCAGTTTGCCAAGTTCTGTCATGGCATTCTCATATACCTTATATGTGTTCAGACGGGAAACATCTTTCATGGATGACACCGCTTCATCAAAGATCTTCTGGGCATCCTCTGCCTTATCTTCTTTTGCGTCGGCAAGGACATCCTTCATATCATCCACCAGCACATCCTTAAAGTCTGCATCACTTAAGGATACATACTCCACAGCGGCCTCCATAAGGGTGCATGCATCGGCATATTCTGCTGCGGAGGCTTTTTCTGCCATATATACTAACAGATCCGGATCATCCTTGTTAAGGGAGATCCCCCTCAAGCTGCTGATGGTATCCGAAACGGAAGATTTTGACTTTTCGTCAAGGGCGGACTTCATGTTTGCAAGGATCTCCTTGGAAACCGTCTTTATGGACTGGATGGTCTTAGCAGAATCAGCTGCATCGATCTGCTCCTTTGCCATGGCTACGACCTCATCCGGGAGCTGGCTTTCCGTCTGGATCGCATCCCTTGCTTCGTCAATGTTTTTCTTTGCATTTTCTTTTAAGGTATCAAGAACCCCGTCTTTCTGGTCGATCACGTTCTGAATGTCCTCTTTTGCGGAATCCAGTTCGTCATTGATCTTTTCAATACTGTCAGCCTGGCCGATGGCTTCCATAGCAGAATCATAGATCTCCTGTGCTACTGCCTTTAATTCATCGGTCTCAAATTTCGCACCATCAAAGAATTCCTTTAATGCTTCTTTTGCAGCTGTCCTCTGGCTTTCTATGGTTTCCTGTGCGAGAAGGCTTTCCAGTGTGGCAGAAGCTTCCGCGGAAAGGACCTCGATATCCTCGGCAGAGGAAGCGTTTGTGATCTTTTCCTTTACTTCTGCAAGGTATTTTTCTGCAGCTTCTTTTCTTTCACCGGTCAGGGAACTGATGTCGATAGCTTCAATCTCTTTGATGGCATCTTCAGTGGCTTCCTTCAGTGCCTCGTCTGTATCTCCGCTGTTATCTCCACTATTATCACCGGAATTGCCTCCATTGTTATCCCCGTTGTTGTCTCCGTTGTTGTCTCCGCTGTTATCCCCATCGGAGCCGTTATTATCTCCGCTGTTGTCCCCATCGGAGCCGTTATTATCTCCGCTGTTGTCGCCATCGGAACCATCGCCGTCTCCCTCTGCTTTCTGGAGATAATCTTTAGCCGCATCGAAAATGGAATCAATACTGTCAAGATCAGTGATCTTTTTGATCTCCTCCTCTGATAAGGACAGATCTCCCAGCTTATCCTGGACATATCCTTTGACACCGGCGATCACATCAGTTTCACCGTATACGGAAACAAAGGCACCGGTGATCTCCTTTACCTTATCCAAGGATGGTTTGATCACATGGGAGTCATCCCCGTCAATCCCCTGGTCACTGTAAGAGGACAGTACAAAGGAAAGGAAATCCGAAACAGTGGCAAAATTATCTTCCGGGGAAATACTCTCAAAGAAGCTCTTTAAGATGGAAACATCCTCTTTGGACATGGCACTGCCTCCGGCGGATACCTTCTGTTCCAGGGTTTCTACCACTTCGGTCAGTTTTGCCGCATACTTTGTCTCTTCTGTGGCTGATCCATCAGAACCGGATTCCTCTGTCCCGTCCGCTCCTGCAGCCGCAGCTTCTGCCTCCCTCATGATTGCTTCGAGTTCTGCGTCGCTGGTGTCCTCTACGGCACTCTCCTGGGCCGGTATTTCTGATGCACTGACTGCTGTACCGGGAGCGGCTACACAGAGACTCATGCCGAGAAGAAGAGCATTTACATATCTTTTCTTCATAACCATTATGCAGGATTTTGTTTGCATCCGCACAAACAGACATTATCCTGCCCTCCTTTTTTTTATATTTTTATTGCGGATCCTCTGCGCTGGTCATGCGCAAAGCTAAAATGACAAAAAAAGAAAAAAAAGAAAAGGCCAGTGTAAAAACACTGGCCAAAGCCATCATGCCGCCTGGCAGTACGCCTGACGGTATGCTTTTATCAAGTTTTCAGAAAAAACCACACCGGAGCCGGTATATTTATCCCAAAAACCTTTTAGGGAATAACGGATACCGTTTACCTTTCTTTCCAGGATAGAGTTGTAAAATTCCTGTATCACATCCTCGATCTGCCACTGGTCAAGGAGATTCCTTGCCGGCTTATATCCAAGCCCTGCTTCTCCTCCCGGAAGATAACCCTCCGCGGTAAGGGATACCATTACCTGCTCAAAGAACGGATCTTTTGCATATTCCTGATCCATCCTTTCCACGAGCCGCATCCACTTTTCATAATTTTCATCATCCGCGGACATATGCCTTACAGGGTTCATATACCCCTTAACGATACCCTGTAAGATTGTTGCTGCCTGAATTCTGCTTTTTTCATCCATGATGACCTTTCTCCTTTCGTATTATAAGTTTCAAAAAGAAATATGAATATCAAAATGGAAAATAAAAAAAGCAGGACAAAAGTCCTGCATGTTTGCAGAAGTCCTGCCTCTCAAAGGAGGATGGCGAACAATACATAGATCGCCATAAAACCTCCTCCAATGACTGCTGAACAAGCCACGGTTTTTGCAAGCTCCGGCAGCAAGGCTTCTCCTTCCGGTACATCTAAGATATCCCTGAGTTCTTCTTTCATTTCTTCAAACATAATTTTTTCTCCTTTCGCGTTTCAAATTACAAAGAAAGTGAAAAAAAACAGGAGAAAATGAAAAATCATGGTTCGACCTTGACTGCCTGTACCACATATCTGGTTGCTTCGTTGCCCGTACAGGTACTTAAGGTGATGACCTTGTCCTTTACATCAAATTCCCGTCTTGTAAGCCCCAGGGTGTCCTTTGCCTGCATCTTTTCGGCATATTCGACCAGTCCCTTGCCGGGCCCTTTGATCAGGGTATACGTATCGGAACCCACTTCTGCCGTATAACAGGAAAAGATCTCATACTTGCATACCTCATCCGGAGTCAGTATCCAGATGTATTTGCTTTTCTGGATGGTCTCCGGCTGCTTGAACTGTTTCAGCTGTCCGAACATGGAACCATTTTTCATGTTATGTCCATAAATGATGGTATTGCTGTCTCCCAGGTTCCTTTTGTTCTGACAGTCAGTAAAAATAGTCCCTGCAAAATTATCCTGCTTCTCAAAAGTCCGGTGCAGATAGAAATCATTATCCTTGTAATGCACCATCGGGTAGCTGATATCCGGAAGTGCTTCCACATACAGCCAGCCGACAAAATCCGGATTAATCTGCGCCAGTTTTTTACAGTCGACCTCTATAGGAGCAGTCCAGACCTTTTTCTTTGTTTCTTTGTCTACCCATGTTTCGTCTTTCACATCTGCCTTTTTTTCCGTCACTACCATGTCGGATATCTTTGCATACTCATCCGTTCCAGCCTTATATTCACTGAATATCTTATACAGGTTCCCCCCTGCATAGGCACATACTCCGATCGCCACCACAAGAATCAGGATAGTGATGAAGTTTCCCAGAAAGGCAAAGTGGTTTTTCTTCTCTTTGATTTTCAGCTGTGACATATAATCTCCTTTCTCCCGCCGGAGTTTGGATCCCCGTCAGGGTTGTCGGGGATAATGTGAGAAAAAAGTGAATTCGAATTCACTTTTTTTCAAAAAAAAGAGAAGCTTACGCTCCTCTTTTTCTTATTTGATAAACAGGCTCACTCCACATTTTCCCAAAAAGTCTGAGAACGAGATCAGGGAACCTGCCGCAACGGATACCAAAAGCACCATTCCGGTCGTCTTTAATCCCTTCAGCGGTTTTGGCCATATGACTTTCTTAAAATTTGTCTTAAATTCATTCAGTTCATTTTTCAATTCTCTCACCTGATGATCCCTTCAAATTTATATGCGCTTGTGTCTGCGTCGATCTGTCTTGCGTTCTCAATGATAACTCCGACGATAATGACTAATGATGTTCCCATAAGCGAGATGTTGGAGATATGGAATACTCCGGATAAGACCATCGGTACTGTTGCCACGATAGAAATCCCGATCCCGCCAAGGAGTGTTGTATGTTTGACTTTCTTTCTGAGATACTCCGCAGTATCTGCCCCCGGTCTTATTCCCGGAATCTGGCTTCCTGCCTTTTTCATGTTGTCTGAGATCTCCAAAACATTAAAGATAATGTTGTTGTAGAATACCTCAAAAAACAGGATCAGGGCCACATACACGATCCATCCCGCTGTGTAGTAAAACTCAGACGGGCGAAACCAGTCAGATGTATTGGTCAGGTTCACGATATGCGCCCAGACACTTCCCGATTTCGGCGTCACGACCATGGCGATCATGGACGGAATGGAGAAGATACAGGATGCAAAGATGACCGGTATGACATTGCTCGGGTTTACCGGGATCGGAAGCGTGGACTTCATGGCTGCCGGATTTACCCTTCCATTAAACTTTCTGGCATTTGTTACCGGGATCTCCCTCTTTCCGGTCTGTAAATAGACCACGAAGAATGTCATGAGGAAAATAAATACCACAAGCAGGGAAATATAAAGGATACCCTGCGCTGTTTTATGACCGGTAAAGGCAGTCTCCCATAAGGAGAATAAGTCATCCAGTACACCGGATAAGATATTGCATGCAAGGATAAGGGATACCCCGTTGCAGAGCTTCTTTTCCGTCATATAATTTCCCACAAAAGCCAGTGCACCTGCGGAAGCTGTCCAGATAAGCGTGATGATCAGTACCCAGTACCAGGTAAAATGTGTCAGCATTCCTTTTCGTCCAAAACCGACAGACATGGCAAGCGCCTGTATGAAGGATAATCCGATCGCAGAATACAGTGTGATCTTTTTCAGTTCTTCCTGTCCGTGCTTTCCATCCCGCTTCATTTCATCCAGCTGCTTGAACACGATACTTAACAGCTCGATCACGATGGAAGCAGTGATATACGGTGAAATATTTAACGCCAGGATGGACAGGCTGCTTAAGCTTCCGCCTGTCATCAGGTCCATAAATCCCATTGCCCCGCTGCCGCCAAGTATCTGTTTTAGATAATCATGGTTGACTCCCGGTGTGGGGATCTGGTTCAACAGGCGGATGATAAACATCACGCCTATGATGAGGAGCATCTTTCTCCTCAGTTCCTTTACTTTTAATGGGTTGAAAAATCCTTTTTTTCTTGTTTTCATGAAAATCTCCTTTTAGTAAATGATTACCGGCATTCCTTTTTTACACTGGGAAAAAGCATCCCGGGCGGAGTCTTCCGGTATTGCAAAACATCCGTCCTCCTCAGGGACAGGGGCTGGATCAGACAAGAGCTCTTCCAGATCATCGATCTGCAGGTCCTCCACACTGTCCGTTTCCTCTGCCGTATCGAGGTCTGATGTCTCATCAGAAATGTCCATGTCAGCCCCGTAGATACACTGTCCCGAACCAAATGGCAGGCACCAGTTTTTTCCGTCCTCTTCACTCACCGGTTTTTTCAGGGAATACACACCATTCTCAAGGGAGCCGGATATACCGGTTGTCTGGATGACAGGGTTCCCATCAACGTAAAGGATAAACTGGCTGTTTTCCTTATCCACCTCGATATAAGTATATCCGATGTCATTGGAATCCCTTTCTTTTGCTTCCTGCTCATAGACAGGGGTGCGTACATCCGTCTGTCCGCTTAAAATGGCATTCATAAGACCGTCCGTTTCTTTTTCCTGGTCGATCTTCCATCCGTAATTTCCTCCGGAGACTTTGATCTTTCTGTCATCATAAGTGACAAAATTCCTTTCTGTCCCTTTAGTGTCATACTTTGCAGCCAGTTCTTCCACATATGCAGAAACCTTTTCCCTATTCAGTTCATCATCCACAATAAGATCCCGGATCTTTCCGATATCCAGGGTTTCCGTCCTGTCGCCGAAATCATAGGTGATGATGACATCCTGAAATTTTTTCAATGTCTCATATTTCTTCTCCAGATCTGCCTGTCTTATCTTTGGCTCCTCATAGCAGCCGGAAATATCGACGGAGCTTTCTCCTCTGCGGATGGCAGTGTCGATCAGCTCAGATGCCTGTTCGAGATCCACCTTGGAACCTTCCTTTTCCGGGATCAGGATAAACCCTTCCCCTTCTTTATACAGAATCCTTGCATCTGTCGGGGCAGACATATTCTGCATACAGTCCAGACCGGAGATCTGTTCTTCCAGAAGCTTTTCATCCAGGACAAACCCCAGATCGGTCTTTTCAAAGGAACTTTCTGGAATAAACCATAAAAGTCTGTCCTGTCCGGAAAGGAGTTTCTGCACCGTTCCACCTGGTTTATATTTCATTCCGATGGATCTGGCATCGATCTTTTCCCTTCCGCCGTTTCTCTCTTCTACGGCAATCGCATAGGATTTTACTTTCTGGTCGAGCAGGTCCTGTACCTCTGCGGCGGTCTTGAATGAAACATCAAACTCATTTAACTCTGTACCCGGCAGAAAATGGGAACCAAAATAAAAATATCCGGCACCATAGGCTGTCCCCAGAACTACCAGTAACAGGGTGATGATTATGACTGCCGCTTTCTGTACCCGGTTCATACAAGCCTCCCTGCTTCCGGATCAAAATCCCCAAGCCAGTCCGGAACCTGCATTGTGACCTTCGCTGCCGGCTTGCCATCCTCCGTAAACATCCCTGCATCGATCAGTTTTCTCCGTACGGCGGAAGCCCTTCCGCGTTTTCGTTTCTCCGCCTGCTCTAAAAGCTGGATCGCAGTCAGAATCCCATCCTGTTTTGCGGACAGCCGCACATCCGGTGACCGGATGGATGCTTTTTTTAACTTTTCGTATTCTGCATTCAAAAGCTCTTTGTACACCTGAACATCTAAGTCTGTCATAAGAAAACCTCCCTTTTTGAATTTTCCACCATAATATGATAAAACCGGAAAGTACGCTCCCCACACGAAAAAAAGAGGCTCCATCGAGCCTCTTAAAACCAGTCACATCGATCTTCGTTCAGCGATCTCCGCCAGTTTTGCATCGTTGTAACGGGAGGAACCGTCTGCATTTCTCGTGATGCCAAGGTAACCGTTCATTCGGTCTACCTGGGTGATCTTGTGGGAACCGCATTTCGGACAGGTCCCGTTCATTTCAACTGCGGAATAACCGCAGGTATTACAGTAGCACAGGTCAAGGTTGACACCTTCATAAAAACCGATCTCCATTGCCCGGTTTACAAGGGATCTTATTGCTTCCTTATTGTAGTCGAGCGGATAACGGACATACTGGATCTTGCCCCCGTTGAAAAGGTTCCAGAAGCGTTTTTCCTTATCCTGTTTCTGTACCGGTGAGATATCCTCCGTCACATGGCAGTGGAAACTGTTGCTTACATACGCACGGTCGGAAACCCCTTTGATAACCCCGTATTTTGCCCGGAACTGCTGGACCTGAAGCCCGCACAGACTCTCCGCTGGTGTTCCATAAATGGCATAGAGGATATGATCCTCTTCCTTAAACTCTGCAACTTTTTTATTGATGTACACCATGACCTCATAAGCAAAGTCGGAATCCTCGGCAATCGACTTGCCGTTGTATAACTCCTGGAGTTCATTTAAGGCAGTGATGCCAAAGGAAAAGGTTGTTGCCGCCAAAAGCGGACGGATCTCCTCTTCAGGCTTTAAATGTCCGCCATAGAAACCGCCCTCGCAGTATGCAAGCGGGTTTGTGGACGCCTTCATCTTTGCCAGGTATTCATAAGTATTGATATGGATGTTGCGGATCATCTGAAGATAATAATCCAGCACCTCATAAAAGTCCCTTTTTTCCTCTCTTGCTTTGGCAAGGATCATCGGAAGGTGGAGGGATACAACCCCTGCATTAAAACGTCCCACATATACCGGGGCATCGTTTTCATCTGCCGGATACATGCCGCCTCTTTCATACCATGGGCTTAAGAATGCCCTGCATCCCATCGGGGAGATCACACGTCCGTACTTTTTGTAGATCTCTGGGACATAACCTTCCCCTGTCAGGCTTAACCAGTCCGGATACATGGTCTTTGAAGAACAGCTTAAGGCATCTTCATAGATATCATGGTTGACACCATCCTTGCAGTGCAGGTTTTTGTCGTAAAGGAATACATATTTAGGGAAAAGTACCGGGATCTTAAAGCCTTCTTCTCCCTGTCCTTCCTCATGGACCTTCATCATGACATGGCTGCACATCCGCTCAAAACGACTGACACCAAGCCCGAAGGTTACGGTCACGAACGGATAATCTCCGCGGGAAGAACCGACAGTGTTCAACTTATACTCGATTCCCTGCCAGCCCTGACGGAACTCACGCTCGATCTTCTTCATGGCAAAATCATGGGCCCGTTCTACGGTTTTTGCAGGAAGCACGATCACAGAAAGGGCAGCCTGCATTTCTTTGATATACTCGTCCGTATATTTTTTGTAACTTTTCTCCGCGTAGTATCCTAAAACCTTATCGATCTCCGGAACGGTAAAGCCGCCATACTGCTGCGCAGCGGTATTAAGGATAATGTCTCCGATGACATCAAACGCCGTATCAAGGGAAGACGGTTCATTGTAATGGATACCGCCCATCTTGAAGCCGCCTTTTAACACATGTTCCATATCAAACAGACAGCAGTTCATGGTGATCATACGGGCACTTTTGTCATGCACGTAGATATAACCATCCTTGTCTGCCTGGCGTTCCTCTTTATTAAGAAAGAACTCCCGGTACATGGTCTTTTCGTAAGCACCAAAGATCAATGCCCTTTTGGTGGATACCAGGTTGCCGTCGGAGTTGGCATTGCTCCGGTCGACACCAAACAGCACCTTGTCAGCCTCCCCGTTTACTTCTGCTAACATCCGGGCCATATCTGTTTTGTAATTTCTGTAGTCCCGGTAGCATTTTGCAACCTTTGGATTGACCTCATCTAAGGCTTTCTCCACAAGGGAGTGCATGGTAAGGATCGGTACCTCTGCTTCATGGATATTTTTCAGAACCAGCTCCACGGTTCTTTCTTCATCTTCCGCGGAAAGGATTTCTCCGATCCTTTTTGCAGATGCATTGATGGCTCTGACGATCTTCTCACCGTCAAAGGACTGTTTTGTTCCGTCTTTCTTGATTACATAGATGTCTTTAATCTTCATAGATTTTTCCTCCTTATTCTGGATCTCTCCTATCGTTTTTGTTTACTTCTATAAACTGACAATTTTTATATTTCATAAAAAAAATGCCCCCTTGCGGAGGCATAAAAAGTGAATTCGAATTCAATTTTTTGGATTGTACACCCGGCAGTCTAAAGCAAATATCTTATCAGACATTTCTCCCGGTTTTGTTTCTTCCCTTGCTGACCGGAACATGTACATCTCAGCATCCATGCAGTCAACGTGGTGCAGGATGGATGCTTCCGGAATTGCCGGCAGTGTGACTGCCCCCATTTCCCTTTTTCCATGATGGGAAAGCAGCATATGCTGGAGAAGGAGTGTCTTTTCCTCCGGAAGGTCCAGTTTCTTTGCACACTCTCCGACCATTTCTGCACCAATGAACAAATGTCCTAAGAGATTTCCGTCCGGTGTGTAATCAATGCTCATGATGCTTGAACAGGAAAGTTCTCTTACCTTTCCAATATCATGCAGGATCACACCGGCAAACAAAAGATCCCTGTCCAGCGGAAGGATGTTTTTATACACCTTATACAGCTGGGATGCAGACTGTAACATGGTATACATGTGGTACAATAGCCCTCCGAGGATGTTGTGATGGACAGATTTTCCGGCCGCCCATGTAAGCAGTTTCTCTCGGTTTTCCTCTAACAGGGTGCAGACAAGCATGCCATATACCCCAAGGCCTGTCGCAAAACTGTGGATCTTGTTGAACATATCAACAGGATCCATGGGTGCGGATGTCACATAAGCCTCCGGTGACTCATCTGTCAGCAGATAAGACTGGACGGTATATGAGGTACTGCCCTTATAGAGTTTTGCATCGACCCGAAGATCAAGTACCTGTCCTTCCTTTGCAGTAAACTCCTCCCTGGTGCAGTTCCAGTAATTTGCCGTTACGGTCTGTTCCCCGTCTGTGAAATTTAAGATCAGGTACCGGGTTCCTGCTTTTGAACCTCTCTCCTTGATCCCTGTTAACAGGGCGCGGATCTGCTCACTTTTTCCAACTTCGATTTCTTTAAATTTCATTTGTATTCTCCTCTCGTTTTGAAATATAATGACAATATGATTTTTTAGCCCAAAAATAAAATTAAGCATATTATCCCTAAAATAATTGGAGGACTTTCATGAATAAACTTATAGTCAAAAAAATACTCAGTACCGTAAAGACCACGCTCATTGCTTTTCTCCTGGCATTGTTTGTGGTGACCTGTATCATCATCAATGCAGTCATTCCATCCGAGTCAATGGAGAAAACGATCATGACCGGAGACCGGCTGATCGGAAACAGACTTGCATATGGGATCAATCTTCAGATAGGGGATAAACAGATATGCAAAAAGATGCGTGATCCAAAACGGTTCGATATCATCATTTTCAGATATCCGGACGATGAATCCGAACTATATATAAAGAGGATCATCGGACTCCCCGGAGAAACGGTGGAGATTAAAGACGGGGACGTCTATATTGACGGCAGCAAAAAACCTTTGGATGACAGTTTTACCGCGGAGAAAACAGAAGGCAGCTTTGGTCCGTACACAGTCCCAAAAGATTCCTATTTTGTCATGGGAGACAACCGGAACTGTTCTTATGATTCCAGGTTCTGGGACAACACCTATGTCAGGTTCGACGAGATTCTGGGAAAAGCAGTGTTCAGATATTACCCTGGTTTCAAACTGATTAAATAAAGAAAGGACGTTCAGGAAAAACTGAACGTCCCTTTTTTATCTGCAGTTCGCCGACACTTCCAGATCCACATTTGCCTTGCGGGAAGCATCCTCCGCAGACAAACCTCTTGCAGCCCATCTCAGAGCCGGAAGATATCCTTCCGGTTCGTTTACTTTTCCGCGGATTTCCTCACAGACATCCTCTCCCAGTGTCAGGACCAGACCTTCCTCTTTAAGCCTGGAATATTTGTCCTGTCCGTAAGATTTTAATTCCATAAAATCCTTAAACCTGGGATTTCGCTTTTTCCTGAAAAGCCTGATTGCTTTTTCGCATCTTGGATTGACTCCTTCTCCTATTCCCGGCATGTCTTTTGTTTTCTTGCCTTTCTTTGCAGGCTCTTTCACCTCGACATCCTCTGCAAAGGTTTCTTCCAGGATCCCGGCCCCGGTCTTTGCCAGCTCATCTGCCTTATCGTTGTACTCATCTCCGGAATGGCCTTTGACATGCACAAACCCGATATCGATCATACCGAAGAATCCTCTCATCTTATCCCGATATTCCTGTGTTTCCTCTTTCTTTGCCTTCCATGCACCGGTCACCCATCTCTCGATCCCTGTATAATCATAATGGATCTCAATGGCAGAACAGCCATATTCCAGTGCTTTTTCTACGGCATACACCGCTGCGTTGATTTCCCCCGTAACATTCCAATGGATTCCCCTGCAGCTTCCACTGAAATATTCCGGAGCCTCATCCTCATACAAAAATACGACACCCCATCCGCAGAGGTCTTCTTTCTTATTATAACTTCCATCTACATATGCAACCGCTTTGTTTTTCATCATTTTCTACCACCTTTCTTTTGTTTTAAGATACACCTTTTTAAGTAATATGATTTTTGGTACGAAGAAAACCTCCTGCAAATACAGAATTTCACCAAAATATATTTTTCAATCGGAACCGGGTTCCGATTGACTTTCCTTTTTCTCCTGTTCCTGCAAAAAATGCATCCTGCACATCCCAATAGGAAGTTGATTCATCCGCGGAAAAGTAATATTTTGCAATCGGAACCCGGTTCTGATTACACAGCCTGCCGTTTCTCTTCGGTTCTCTGAACGAATCGGAACCAGTTTCTGTTTTAAAAAAGTGAATTCGAATTCACTTTTTTCCAACAAAAAAGGAAGAACATTTCTGATCTTCCTTAATTGTGTATTGTTCAAAAAAAGAAATAAACAGGCCCTCCTTTCTTTTTTTCTTTATTATATCTTATCCATAATATGCCAGATTCTCATACGGAAAATCTTTATCTCTCATACATATATCCGCACACTTCTATTTCCAGTGCCTCAGCAACTTCTATATCAATCCCTTTCTCTCTCAGAAAGGCTATCGTATCCTGACAGAGTTTTGTATAGCTTTTTTCCGCGGATGGTAATTTTAACATTTCCCCATATAGGATTCCTATGGACTTTACTGCCGGTGGGTAATATATATCCGCGGATTTTAAAAGCCAGTAGATTGACAGAAGATATTGTGCTGTGGAGTCCCCACATCTCGCATCTTCCGTTAAGATCCTTTCATCAGCCAGGCTTTCCTGCCATATGTCACACTTGAAAGATTTTCTCGCTGTTTTAATATACTGAAGTAGCATGTCTTCTATTTTTTTCTCATCCGTTCTTTTAATCTCTTTAAATAATCTTTTATCCATAGTATTTTCCTCCTCAGCTGTAATAAAATATATGGGCCTGTCTATTTCTTATGTCCAAAGGATACAATTTGTTATGCCATTTGTTTTCTGGTACGGATTTTACAGATATCTGATTATTCTTGATTTTCTCTGTCTATTTTCTGTCTTTTTTCTAACGGTTAGAAAAATCTGGTTCTTTAACTGCTTGCGAAAAGCTTTTATTTCCTATATAATTACAATAGAAAAAAGCGAAAGGTGGCATAACAATTGAATACACGTGATGAAGGATCTGCTTTTCTGCGATATAGAAAGCCGGCTGTTTTTATTCGAAAATATATGTCAGAAGAATTGATCTATCTGTATGGATTCCTGATCAAGGACAAACCTCCGGAAAACGTAATATACAACAAATACCTAATGGAAATTCCTGAACTGCAATGGAACCCAAACCCCTCATTGGAAGACATTATTGCGTATAGTATTTATCTTGCGCTTGATAATGAATCTCTTGATCAAGCGATAGCTACCTACTTTGACAAAAAGAGAAATTATAAAAAGAACTGGTATAAACCCATCCATGAGGAAATGACTGGAAAGATTTCTGTCAAAAATCCAGAATCCTTAAGACACTATGCCGAGGGGATTCAGGCAGCTAAAAGATATGAGAAAAAAACAATTGACATAAAACAGTGTATGGAAGAGACAGCTGAGATCATTGAAAAATGGAGAAGGGACAAGTTTTCTTATCTGACGGATTTCTTTTTCTGTCCTGATAAACCTGACCACTCCATAGCCAGGGCATTTCTATATGATGTTACATATGATTCATTGGTAATCCTGAAAACCAGATTTAATGGTTCCCTGGAAGGATTTAATATGAAAGTTCCTTCTGATTTTACCACTAAAGCACTGTCTTCTTACAGGTCATCCGACGTTGACACAAAACCTTCCATTGATGTTAATAAAAACGTGGTTCTTTCCTCTCGATATACATATCAGAATGAAGAAGAAAACAGTACGAACGTCATGGATATGCAATACACCCCAGCACTCCCTCCAGAATTTATAGTTGACGCTGAAATGACAGAGGAGCAGTTAATAAAGAAATTAAACAGCTTTAATATTGGACTGAACGTCCGGGAACTGGATACTATCGATCAGGCTGTCGTTACACAGCTTTTCACGATGATCAGTGGAGAAAATATCGGCGAAACATATATATCCTGTGACTTTAAAGATTTCGTCCAGCGGGTCACAAGGACAGCACGTCCGCGAAAAGCAAATCTTGACGACATAGCAGAAAGGCTGCAAAAACTAAAATACTTGGGATACTCTTACACTGAATACGATCAGGAAACGGGAGACATAAAGACACAGGCCAGTATAGGTTTTATCAACTCTGTAAACATTGACCGTGCAAACAACATCCTGACTTTTTCCCCAAGTGCAGAATGGAAAAACCAATACGTAACAAATTCATACATTCAGATTGATTCAGAATCCTACGAAAAGATCAATTCCTATCAGACGCGGGCGATACTGATGCTCCTCCAGCAAGAACGGCTTGCCAATTTCGCAAAAGGGATCACTGCAACTACGTTATCGATGAAATTTTTCCGGACACATATGAAACTGATCAAAGTCCAGAATTCCATGTTTGTACGGGAACTGGAAAACCATCTCAGGACACTCCAATCTGAAGGCATTGTTGTAGAGGATTACGAATTCAGGCGAAAGAACACATCTGTTAAAATTTACTTTACCCATTTGACTGAAATGGAAAAGATTGCTTATGGATATTCCGTACGACCCGGTTTGGAAAATAATAATTAAGTTTACCGTCCAGGCTTCCTGTCTGGACGGTTTTTTTTATCTAAATATGATTTTACTCCAAAAATAGGTGATTTTACTCCAAAAATGTGGCAAGTTTTTTTATTTTTGCATTTTACTCAAAAAAAGTGGCAGGTTTTTTTGCTAAATCTTATTTTTTCTTTAGTTTAATCTTTCAAATATGAACTATATGTTGTAAATTTACTCAAGAAAAAAGCAGTTTTACTCCAAAAAAGTGGCAAGATTTTTTATTTCTTGGTTTTACTCCAAAAAAATGGCAGTATTTTTTTCACTGAACATGATTTATTCAATTTTGATTATAGGATTTACTCCAGTAATATAGATTTACTCCAAAAAGATGGCAGAATTTTTTTTATTTTTAATTATTACTCCAAAAAAGTGGCAGTTTTTTTTATTTTTGCATATTACTCCAAAAAAACGGCATGATTTTTTTTCTAATCTCTTAATCCTATCTCATTCAATTGCTCAAACATGAACTACATATTGTAAATTTACCCAGAAAAATAGTAATTTTACTCCAAAAAAGTGGCAGGTTTTTTTTATTTCACGTTTTACTCAAAAAAAATGGCAGGTTTTTTTTATTTTTTTTAGCTTTATCCTTCTTATCGACTGTTTTTTTCGTAACTTCCTACGTATTTTTTTCTCCCAGGTTCTTGGAAACATTGAAAAAACGGGCAGAAATGAAATAATATACCAGAAAATTAAATTTTACTCAAAAAACGCGGCAAGATGTTTTATACTCATCATTTCCTAGTTTCGCAGTCCTAAAATTACACTTCTCCCCCGAAAATGGGGCAGATATTAAAAAAAACGGGAATTTTCTAAAATACCCCGTTTTTAAGCCACTTTTTTTAGTTTTACAATCTCCCCCAATTATTGTATAGTGGGAGTTAGAAAAAATGTCTCCGGAATTGGGACTCCGGAGACATTGGGAATAGATAGGTCCAACCGCCAAGAAAGACCTTATAACCAATCATTATACCTATGACTGGCTTCTGGGATTATTATATCTTAACAGAAGTTTATTTGCAATACCCTTAAGCCAGTTTTTTAGGTTTTTTAATGATTCATAAAAACAGGAGCTGGGGTATATGAAAATAACACCGTATGCCAGAGTCGGCAGATCTCCTCTGATCAAAGCCGTCGGTCTGCAAAAAAACTTTAAAGAAATATACTACACAAAAACTCTTGAGCTGGATCGCTATGCATCCGGCTGTTTTTCGTGTCCAAATTATAAAAATGTAGAATTTGCCGAATTTATGCCTCCGCAGATTCAGACAAAAGCGAAACAATGCTGCGCCAGCTGCCCATTTGCGCAATATAAAACTGTCTATAAAGAACACGTAAAATATATAAATGAAAAAAATATGTTTGGTTATGCGAAAAGGCTTACGGCTATTCCGTTAAAACTACTGTTAGTATACCATTTCGGTTCCCCGAATCCGCAGGGGATCGTCCGCGGATATAATACAACACAGCTTGCTGCTTACCTTGGATGCTCTCCAAGGTCTGTTCGTAATGCCAACATAACTCTCGCGGAATACGGTTACATCCATGTTTTGGAAAGCCTTAAAAAGAACCACTTTGACGTGATGCTTATGGAATACAAGGATTATGCCAAGACTGCAAGGGAAGGCGGCCGCGGATATGCTACTTTTAACAAGGAATTTCTCGATGAGATAATGCAGATCACAGATATTAACCAGTTAAGAGTTTTCTTACGTATTGCTCTCGATCTGGATACAAAAAAAGATCCGGAAGAAGAAATCTCCTATTCTTCACTGCAGCGTTTTCTTCCTGATTACTGTAAAAAAGGCGTGATCCAGAAGGCTCTTTCCGCAGCATCCCGTCTATATGATCTTGTATTTGATAATGATAAGATCAAATTTACATTAAATACAATCTTCCATGGAAGGACGGAGTATGAAAACTCCCAGATCTCCGGGGAAAACGAAATCTATGAGTATATCCAAAAAATTGACTCTTCCATTGAAACAGTCAATCAGGCAATCTTGGAAGATAAGCCCGTTGAAACAGAATTTCTTTCTGATCAGGAGATCGAGCCTTCTATAACGTCAAAAATCAAAAATGCAAAATTGTACGTAGCTTTTGAACTTTCCGCGGAAGACTTTAAAGACCTTGGACTCCTGGTTTCCACCTATTCTATAGATGCGGTCAAAAAAGTAATAAGATACATACATAAAAACTACGTTGCCAAATTAAAGACGATCGATAATTTTGGTGCATTAGCCCGAACGCTTTTAAAAGATGAAACATTTCCACTAAATCTGCAGTCTGCCCCTCTGTAGCAGGTCTTATTTTTGTGCGCTTTTTTATCTCTGCACTACTTTCCCACCCTTTTATCCTCTATTAATGAATCCGATCGGTTGTAAGATCGCAATAAATTGCTGTTTTTTTATTTACTGCCGGAAAATTTTCATCCACATAAGTAATAATTTATTCCACTGAGGAAAATATCCATTCACTTTTATAACTTTTTCTTCCACAAGTAGGAAAATTAATTCCACAATTTAAAAAAACTATCCACTGCCTTCTTTTTTACGTCCACCCGCATATCCTTATCTCCCCTCAAAATTAGCCTAAACGTCTGCTGTTACAAAGATTCTCATGTGTCTCTTTTATCAATTATGTTTAATTATGTTTAATTATATAAAACTCTGTATATATTACTCTCCTACCCTCCCACATATTTCATCCAGCAAGACATTCTCCATATTTTCGTTGTTAGAAAAACGAAAGGAGAAAACATAAATGAACAAATTAGAACATCTAACAAAGGAACTCAATGAAGCTTCCAGAATCTATTACACAGAAAACAGACAAATCATGAGCAACAAGGAATGGGATGCTAAATATGATGAGCTGGTTTCCCTTGAACACAAACTGGGATACTCTCTTCCTGACAGTCCGACAAAGAATATCGGATACCATGTCGTATCTCATCTTGAAAAAGTTACCCATGAGGTTCCTGCCCTATCTCTGGATAAGACAAAGGACAGGGATTCACTTCCTTCCTGGTTAAACGGAAGAACCGGAGTTCTGTCCTGGAAGATGGATGGGCTGACTGTTGTTGTGACTTATATTGGTGGAAAGCTTGTTCGTGCAGTGACCCGAGGAAACGGCGTTGTAGGAGAAGATATTACCCACAATGCCCCGGTGATCCTTGGCATGCCAATGACCATTCCGGAAAAAGGAAAAATCATTGTCCGCGGAGAAGCTGTGATCAGCTATCAGGATTTTGAGGAAATCAATAAGTCCCTTCCTGAGGGGGATACTTACCAGAATCCGAGAAATCTTGCAAGCGGCAGCATCCGTCAGTTTGATCCAAAAAAATGCGCAGAGAGACACGTGTATTTTAAGGCATTTACATTTGTAAACGCTCTGGATTTTAACGGTTCTTATGATGCTTCCTTAAGACTCCTTAAGGAATGGGGGTTTGATCCAGTGGAATACCGGATTGTTTCCCCGGAAAATGTCATCAAGGCAGTCGCACAGTTTGAACAGCAGATCGAAGAAAATCCTTATCCTTCAGATGGCCTGGTACTTGCATTTGATGATCTTGAATATGGGGAATCCCTTGGAATGACAGGAAAGTTTCCTCGAAACGCCATTGCTTTTAAATGGCAGGACGAGACCGCAGAAACCGTTCTTCGTAATGTCGAATGGTCTGCATCAAGGACGGGACTCATCAACCCGGTTGCCGTCTTTGATACGGTACAGCTTGAGGGGACAGACGTATCCCGGGCAAGCCTGCACAATCTCAGATACATGCAGGATTTACAGCTCGGCATTGGCGACACGGTTTCCGTCTACAAGGCAAACAAGATCATTCCGCAGCTGGATGAAAACCTTACTGCAGGCGAAAACCCTCCGGTCCCGGTTCCGACCAAATGTCCGGTCTGCGGACACGATACGAAACGGCGAATCGGGGCGGATGGTCTTACGGAATCTCTTTACTGTACAAATCCTGACTGTGCGGCAAAACATATCGGAATGTTCGAGCGTTTTGTCTGCAGGGACGGATTAAACGTAGTGGGGCTGTCCACTTCTAAGTTAGAACAATTGATCGACAATGGTTTTATCAGAAACAGGAGTGATCTTTTCAGTCTCAGTCAATACGAAGGTGAAATTGCTTCATTTGATGGATGGGGTGAAAAATCTGCAGGAAAATTAATGCAGGCTATCGCCAAAGCAAGAACTACGACCTTCCGCCAGTTCTTCTACTGTCTGGGGATCCCCGGCTGCGGACATGACGTGGCAAAGATCCTGGAAAAAGAATTTGGCAAAAAAACCGGATGCAGCAAGACTGCTCTTCTGTCCAATCTTATTGGTACTGCTGATATCCTTGATACTTTATCTATGGATGGGATCGGGGATGTACGGGCAAAGGCCATGCAGGACTGGTTTGAGACGAATGAAGCAGAATACAAAAAACTACTAAGTCTTCTCACCATCTCAGATGATCTGATCCAGAAGAAAGAAATATCAGCTTCCTTGGAAGGGATGACTTTTGTGATTACCGGAGCAGTCCACATCTTCAAGAACAGAAATGCGTTGAAAGAAGAGATCGAATCCAGAAATGGAAAGGTATCCGGTTCTGTTTCTTCAAAGACAGATTACCTGATTTCCAATGAACCATCCACTTCTGCCAAGTCTGTGAAAGCAGCAAAACTTGGTGTGCCGGTCATCACGGAAGAGGAATTTTTAGAAAAATTTAAAACACAGGAGGAAACATTATGAAATATGTACTTATTTTTTCTGACGGCGAAAGCATCGAGGCAGAAACATGTGAAACAAGAAAAGAGGCTCATGAGAAGATGGTCAAGTCTTATGAAAAGTATTATCCGGAAGACCAGAATGAAACCTGGGCAGATATGTCTTATCTCGGAGAAGAATCTGCACTGTTGTACTTAAACGGCGACGGAACCTGTTGCTGGAGCATCTATGCTGTTGAAAGCAGCCGGGAACTTAGGAGGAATAACATGAGTAAGATATTATGCCATCCTGAAGACAAAAGTATATGTACTTTTATCAGTAAGGGAAGCCGCTGCATTTGTGGCTCTAACTGCTTTCATTACAGAGATGTAGATGGAGTAATTGCCGGATACTGCAATGCCTGTGGCAGGCTGCGCGGATATCCGACAAGAAAACCTGATGGATTATGGATAACTAAGGAGGATTGATATGCTCTATCATGTGAGCTTATTTCCAGTCAAACAGTTTTATCCCAGGATACCTGTTTCCAGATGCTGCGGAGAAGATTTCCATATTCCCAGAATCTCGTTCAGCCGATTCTCAGTTTTGAAGGCTTTAAGAGCCATTCCGGAAGGAGGACGAAATATCTCCAAAATGCTGAAACTTGGAATCTGTCCGGTATTGTATGTCTATACGATACCAGAGGATCAGTGTATTTTGGTACATTATCCGGAAGAAAAAGTAAAAGGGATACGGTACATGGTAGATATTTTGGAATATGTACCGGATTCTGATCTGACGGGTGAATGCTGGATGTTAGATAAACCAGACATACATATGTTTACCTGTCGCACTTTTTATATCTCACATATTGAGTTTGATATAAGTGCTGTTGATCTCCATATCATAAAAAATATTGAGTTGGATCCATGTTTCAATCCGGAAAACAATCTGGAAAGACTATTTGCCAAATTTCGTTGTAAATGCAAACCTGATGATCCGGGATTATCGGAATTTTACTATCCGGGAAATGAGAATGCTTTTCTAACATACATATTGGATATATTTGAAGAAAAAGGAGAAAATTATGGAATATAGTATTACCGAGGAAGAATTAAGAGAAATCATTGAGATGTTGGGAAATGGCTGGTACTGCGAAACAGTAGAGGCCGATGAAACCTTGTACGTCCGTTTTTCAGACGGCGAGGAGACCAAAGACTATGAGCTTATACGTTGTTAAACAAAGGAGGAAATCATGATAAGATTAAGTGATGCTTTATTTATTTCAAGTGAACCGGATTACAACACTGTAATTGCTATCCGCATCAAAAACGGGGAATATTATTTCCTTGGATGGATGGAAAACGCGGATGGCTATAAATATTTAATAGCAAAACATCCGGAGGAGAACCTTCTCGACAGAGACTGCTTTTCTGATGCAAACAGCCTCTATTGCAACATTATAAGCTGTGATGGATACAACGATGCATATCTGTCAGCTAAGAATGAAAATCCATATTCTGATTTTCTCTCAAATATCAAATGTTATGAGAGAAATGCAATGTCGGATGCTGATGATCATGACATCTTCTCTCTTACAATGGACGAAATCTATTCCATCTCTGATGCATTAAGAGATGGGGATTATGTTTTCGTGATCGATGATTTCAGATAGGAGGTATGGATATGGGAGCATTGAAGAACCGTGATTTTTTTTATAAGGGATTACAGTTCCATTTGAATGATGCGAAGTATCATAATGAATTTACTCCAAAATATCTTTTGATGTTCTGGAATGATTCCTTTGGTTACTGGCAGGAACAGATCCATGTGGGTTCAAAAAAGGAAGCTCTTGCATACATCAGAGAGTGCGAAAAGTCGCACTGCCGGATGTTTGCCTGATTGTTCATAAAACGAAAAGACATGCAGATGCATGTCTTTTTTTTCAATCGGAACCCGGTTCCGATTTCTTATCCAAGAAGTTCACGCAGTTTTTCAATCTCTGCGGATGAAAGCGTCACGCCTTTTCCCATCTTTGTACGATCCTGGTTCCAGCTACGGATGTCATATTTTGGATCTCCGCCATTCCAGGATACGATGTTAACTTCTTTCTTCCAGCCATTGCTTGACTCAGAAAGTACGCCGATACTTTTAATGATTTCGAATTTTAATTCTGCCATTCCTTATTTCTCCTTTTTTTCTTTATCATAATTAATTTTTTGATTCCTTTTTAATAGTGCGAAAAATCCCACTGTTTTTATTAGACCTCATGAACTTTCATATTGACACAAATAAAAAAATGAAAGGAGAAAATTATGTCGCTTCCGAACTCTCAGACAAAGCAGCGTTTATTCATGCAGGAGCTGAATGCTATCACTGGCTGATCAGGGAGGAATGCTGCAAGGTGGCAGTCCGCGGAGGTTTTCTGGAGGCCTCAGAGATTAATGACCCAGACTACCCTGGGATTTCCGTTGATTTTACCAGAGCTGATGGTGACATCATGCCACTTACTCTTATCGAGCAGAAGGAAAATCATCTTAGAGCTGTTGTGTATACAAAAATGTACAAGGAAGAGCCGGAGTACAATGAGCCATTCGAATATGACAGCGAAATGATACGAAACCTTTGCTTCAGTTCCTATATTCAGGATGAAAACTCCGTAAAATATCCTAAGAATTTGTCTTACAGAAAATTCTGTCAGACAGTATTTGAGGACAGGGCGTATATGAAGGAAATCCTTTCTGATGAGGAATACCGATTATACGAGAATTATCTGCAAATGGTAGAAAATGGTTATATTCCTGAATAAAAAATAGACTCTTCTCAATCGGAACCCGGTTCCGATTGAAATGAGTCTTTTTTGATAATAATTTGATACGATCCAGACATTATTTTAACAGTTTACTCTTATTTATAATTGAATTTTATCTTGGCATGATTTAAAATGTTAACAGGATAAAATTGAAATAATCAAAATGATAACGAAGGATAAAAGCTGATTTTATGGAATACAAAGATTTTAAAATTAAAATATTACCGCTTACTTGTCTGGAAAAAGATCCTTTAAATGAAGAGGCATATCTGGATACAGATGTAAGCAATCTTGCTGAATCAATGAAGGATATAGGTTTCTTTGGAGATCTTGTAGCATACCCGATCGAAGGAGAAAAATACCGGATCGAATCCGGGCATCGTAGATATGACGCAGCTATGCTTGCAGATATAACAGAAGTTCCTGTCTTTATTACTGAACCTCCCCAAAATCTGGTTGAACGAAGAAAAAGACTAAATCAGTGGAATGACTACGCTCGTCCAACTACTCCACTGGGAACTGCCAAATTGATCGATTTTAAATATCAGACATATAAAATGGAAAATGACTACCTGAAAAAAATAGGAAAGAACACATTTCCGATTCTGGAACGAATCTCCAAAGAAATGAATATATCTATAGCGCACATATCAAAAATGAGGGCATTACTTAAGTTAAATCCGAAAATGCAGTCCTTAGCAGAGAGTGGAAATTATTCATGGGCGATTTTAAGCCAGGCAAGTCAGCTTAATGATTTCCAGCAAAATATGCTATACAGAAAGATTACAATGCAGGGCAGTATTCAATCTGCTGTTTCGGGTAATTGGATCAAAGACGAGATCGATAAAGCGAAATGTATAAAAAAGGATTACGTGTATTCTGTATACAGGGAAGATAAACCAGATTATCCTGAAGCTAAAGAAAAAACTAAATTCCGTCATAAAGACGGATATAAAAGGATCGAAAAAAGCTATGATTTTCTGAAATCTGCCTTTGAAGATGATTCGATCATTAAGGCGAATCGTCTTGAGGATTGTTTATCCATCCTGATTGAGATGCAGGATAACCTTAATGATTATATTATTGAGATCAAAAAAAAATTAGAATAATGAATTCTCCATAGAATAAAAAAAGATCTTCCGAATTTATCAATCGGAGGATCTTTTTTAATTGATGAAATTGTTACAATCAGGACCGGGTTCCGATAAAAAAGTGAATTCGAATTCACTTTTTTATCTGTCGGTTCATGCAGCAAGACTCCAGATACCTCGGCTTTCGGATACAAAATCCGGATACATCTGGAGTACCTGTCTGACTTTATCCTTCCAGTGTGGATTGGAAAGAGCCTTCGCATACCCTTCCACTTCTCTGTAGATATTTGAAAGGGAGGATGCTCTTCCAAGCTTTTTGAGTACTGCAAAAACAACATCCCGCCAGGTTGCGGATCTGCTGTCCCTGATATCCAGTTTCTTTTTGAGTGGGATCTGAAAATCGAGAATATAAGGAGCAATCTTCTTGAGTACGAGAATATACTCATGTACGATCGGGACAAAGTTTTTGGAAGAATAACTTCGACCTCCAGAACAAGTATTGTGCTGCATTTTAATGAGCACCTGTTCCAGTCCGCCTGGTTTTACGATGTCCGTTAACATGGAATGTAACCCGTTTCTGCGGACATCTCCCATTAAGATTCCCATTCGTGCCCCACTCTGTAAAGAGGCGAAATATTTCATAACGATACCGTTTAGGGTTTTCATAAATGTTTCCCATGGCATCTGCCCCAGGTCACATTTTGATAATTCACCACTTGGGTCCGGATACATAGAACCGGCATAGGGGATCCTGATCTCAGCTCCATATGGCGGATGCATAAATAAAAAGTCGGCATCTGTAAACTGTATCGGAACTTCATCTGTCACTGCGTTTACGCATAAGATCCCGGGACGTACCGGCGTAGGATTTAAGTCCGCTCCAACATAACCAATTTTCATATCTTTGGCTACATCAAAACCGGTCCCTGATCCAGCAAATAATTCTGCGAATTTTTTGACCTTATACTTCCAGATCAAAAATGCCTGATACCAGCCAGAGCAGTTCCCCCTGTATTTTGGGTCTCCCCATGGTCCTCTGTCAGGAAACGACAGGACCGTACTGTCGTTCTCCATAAGCCTTGCAATAATTTCATTTCTGTTCATTTATTTTTTCTCCTTTCGTTTTTCATTTGCTATATAAAATGAAATTATTAGAGGCAAAATAAAAAAAAGAGATAATGCAGTACATTATCTCTTACAATCAGAACCCGGTTCCTATTTAATTTGCAAAGCGGTTCATTAATACTTCTATCTTTTCAGAAATGATCTTACTCAGATCTTCCAGCTCGTTGATCGTTTGTTCCAGATCCTTCTCTGGAATCACATATTCATCTTTTAATACCTCTGTTAATTCAGAAGAGTATTTTTTGATCTTTTTTGTGGCAACCTTTGGCTTGATATAACCAGCTGCTTTAGACTTTGGAGCGTTTGCCTGTGTAACTGCTTGGCCCTTGTTATTTTCCTGGTCTATTTTTATCTCTTCCTGCTTTAATTCCCTGCATTTTTTGATGATCCATGCTTTTGTAACCGATTCCGGTTCATTTAGAATATCAGATACAAGTTCTTCCTGTTTTTGTTCAGAAAGAGTTACTGCATCTGTAAGTGCAGTCCAGGAGTATTCTTTGGAAGCAGCCATTTCCTGCAGTTTTGGGATCAATTTAAGAAGAGTACGATATTTGTTTATGGTTCTTACATCCAGACCCATGAACGCACTGACTTTCTTAATAATGTCTCCAGATTCAATTAAATTTCCATCTTCATCCTTATCAAGCAGGTCGTTTTCTTTTTTATATTCATATTCATCTCTGAATGTATAATACAGATTATCTGCGACCCTTGCCGTAATGATGGGATTTTTATCCCTTTCTAACAGGTTTGCTCCGAAGAGACGTCTCTTTCTTTCATACTCTGTTTTGGGAGGTACGGTTTCCAAAACAGGTATTGTCTCTATTCCTGCTTTTCTTGCTGCAAGTCTTCTTCTGTGACCGGATTCAATACGGTATTTTCCTCCTTCAATCGGATATGCAAGGATAACACCCTGGAAACCGTATTCTTTCATCACTTCCGCCAGATTATCTATTTGGTATTCACTGCCGTATACAGTGATATTGTCAGGATCATCCACCAGGTCTTGATCCCTTAAGAAGCGTAGCTTGACTTTCTGGGATTCCGGAAGTTCATCCGTATTCATATCCTGCGTGATGTCTGAGGAATATTTTTCAGACCTTTGTGCAACCATGGCCATTGTGGAACTTCTTCGCAGGTTTTGTTTTGCGTATCTAGCCATGCTGTTCAACCTCCTTTATCCTTTGTAAGATCTCTTTTGCAAGGTCCTTATAATTTTTAGCAATTTCACTTCGTCCAGCAGAGATGCAGACCGGCTCTTTATATGCCTCCGCAGCTGTTGTTGTTGCGTAATCATATTTGATTGTTGTTTTAAAGAAACGCATCGCCTGGCGCATTTCTTCTGTCATACTTTCGGAATACTTTTCTTTTTGATATCCTTTGTAGAGCTGTGTCTGTGTATAAAAAGCACCAAGACGAACCAGGTTCTTATCTTTATATTCATTAGCTTCTTCACAGCAGTCAATGATATCGTTGTATGCAAAGAGACTGGATTCCTTTCCGAGGTGGAGAGGGGCAATCAGGTAATCAGACGCCACCAGATACATCATTGTTACAAGGCTGTTCTGCGGAGGGAAATCGATAAAGATATAATCATATTCATTCTCAGCCTGGCTTAACAGTTTTTTTACGCTCTCAATATCATTTATTTCATAACAATCCATTTCTCGGCTGCCAAGTAATACATCAAATTTACAGCTTACGGTTTTAAATTTATTTTCAAATTTTCTTTTTGTGGATCGTTCGATGGTTCGGATGGCACTAAATACAGGCATTTTATCTTCGAGGATGGTGTATAGATTATCTACACCTGGTTTTGTACGGCCCTGGCTTAAAATACATTCATTTGGATCGATCCCAATCTCTATATCAAGTTCATCTGAAAAAAAATACTGAGTTAAATTCATTTGCGAATCCCCGTCTACAAGGAGTACTCTTTTTCCTAATAGAGCAAATTCTGCTCCTAAGTTCAACAGGCTGGTTGTCTTGCCGACACCGCCTTTTCTATTGTATACAGCAATTACTTTTGCCATAATTTTCTCCTTTCCGTGTCCTTTTGATCATTTGTTATTATGACACATACATTTTTAAAATTCAATATGATTGACAACTTCTATTATATAATTTTCAATTTTGGAATGTTTTCACACGAGAAAAATGTCAAATCGGAACCCGGTTCCGATTAAAAATGGCGGTGACATAAGTACCTGCTAAAAAATATTTTTGAGCTTTCATTTCCTTTTATATCTTCGGATTCTGACATATTCACTCTATTTCTATATAAAAAATGAAAGATAAACAGTATACAAAGGGTTGACATGAATTAATGTTAAAATCGGAACGCAGTTCTGATTTATATTCTTTTCGAAAGATAATAAATTGAGATCCTACGATAAACCAAGTATATCATGGCGGTTTATTCGACTTAATTTGAATTATTAAATTGATGTTATGATACTTTGATAAATCGGAACCCGGTTCCGATTACATCAGAACATACATTCAGGTCAGAGCAAGAAAGGATACTTCAATCAGAACCCGGTTCCGATTAAATAAATATTTATTTTTTTAAAAAAAAGATTTTTTTAAAGATATAGAGAATTGTATAAGAGAAAAAGAGTTATAGCGTATTATTATTTTTAATAGGAACCCGGCTCTGTTTGGATAAATATAGATTCTTCAGAAAAAGAAAACATATAGAAACATAGAAAATTGTATAAGAAAAAGAGTAAAAGTGTATGCTTATTTTAAATCGGAACCGGGTTCCGATTGTAGCAATTTTTTCAGAAACTCGAAATATGATAACCGCATATGCCACAAGGATGCAAAAAACCTGGTTTGTTAAAAGGAATCAGGACAGTAATCAGAACCCGGTTCCGATTGAAAAATAAATAATACTTTAATAATCTTACTACATTTCTTAAAATACCAGTTTTCATAAGTATACCCCATTTTACATTTTCTAAACATAATAAAAAAGAAAGGAGAATAAAAAAATATCACGTAACCTACTATAAAACCCATGAGAAGGAATAACTACTGTATCTTGAACTAAGAAAGCGAAAGAGAGCCTTCTCAAATCCATCCGCGGCAGAATGGAAGAGTAAAAAAAATTTATGAAAGAAATCTAAAATACGGAGGAAAAGAAAATGAACAACGAATTCAAGTTAAGACTTTACAAGAAAACAGGTCCAGAAAAAGGTAATCTGGATAAGGAATTATTCTATGATTCCGCAAAAGAGCTGTGGACAACATACAAGTCCCTGTGTCGTATATCTGATTATTCTATTAATCTTAACCCAACTATCTGGGTGCGATCAGGAGAGGAAGACTGGACGAGATACGGCGAAGCAGATTTTGCAAAATTCTTCCTTGAAGGAAAACGTCAGATTGACATTATAAGCGAGAATGTCAAATATACAGGCGAACTTTGTATGGATCTGGAAAAAGAAACCATAGAAGCAGTCTGGGAACTCTGGTTTGATGTCGACCGCTATTTTGGAACAGATACTGATTCTGACGATGTAACCTGGATTAATTTTTACACCTACTGGCATTCTAATGGAAGAGTGACGGCGATGTATGAAATTGACAGCGAAGAAACAACAAAGGTAATTGACTGGCTGCTAACAGATAAGGAAGAAGAGTTCTTCTTATTAAAAATGGAAGAATACGCCTTAAAGAAGGAGCATTGTTCATTAGAGAATCTGTTTCAATTTGAGAAAGAATATGATGCACTCTGTGATGACGCAGGAAACGATGATTTCTATTTGCATAAAGTAGTATACAACTTCCTTTTAAGAGCAAACTATGAAAGATGGGACGGAGCAGGAGAAATTCCGATTACTTTCAATAAAAAATGTATTTGTGTATATCCAACCGGAATTCCAGGAGGAATACTGAGACTGTCTGTGACAGAGGATAACAATGAATGGAAATATGTTTTATTCTGTAATGGAATACGATCCACTGGGGAACAGATTACCAAAACGGAAAGCATTCCAATAAGAGCAAATGATGCTGAATTGGAATATGGATTGGAAAAAATGATTTCAGAATTTAAAGAAAAATTTTCAGAACAGTTATATTGCTACAAAGGAGTAAGTTATCCAATTGCCCCATTAACGAAAGAAGCCGTATGCAGATATAAGGATGACAATAATTACATCCGCGGAATTGTCAAAGTAGAACTCTCTGATATGATCGAGAATGACCTTGAGGGATTTCTTGATCTGATTTCAGAAAAACTGACAGGAAGTCCGTTACTGATGGATATCGGATATGAACCCGTAAGTGTATTTGAGGAAGAATTATATCTTCTGGTATCAGGGGATGTATCGGGAATTCTTGATGAAGAACAGAACAACGAGGGGGATGGAAATGAATAATGAAATGGTAAAAAGAGCCTGCCATGCAATCGGTATGGACAACAAACAGCCCTTTTACAAGCATGGAGAAAAGCATTTCATTTCCTACCGAAATTATTCTGTTTCAAACAGACTGGGGGATGAGTATTTTGACAAAATGGAATCTGAAGGACTGGCAGAATCAGACCGTGGAAAACAGTCAGTTACCTATTATCTGACAGAAAAAGGATTCCAATGGCTGGAGAAGGAATGCAGCATGGTAATCCACGCGAAAAATCGTCCGGAAAAGAAATATCATTTAAACAAAGACGATGAAGAACAGATTATAGAGATCTGGGCCTGGCTGAAAAAGAAAGAAATCTATACTTCCGAATTCCCAGAAGAACTTGATGTTGCCATTTGGCTGGATACTGATGCAATGGAATCGTTCTTCGAGTATTTTGGGAACGAAGAGAACCCGGTTCCTGCAAGGATTTACCAGAACGCAATTCTGGTATTGTTTTCAGATGTTCTTGATTTCAAAGTAACCGGTATGCAGATCTGGTCTTTCAGGCCTCATGGAATGAGAGAGGAGTGGTAACTTTTTTAGGAGCCAGTTGAGGCTCCTTTTTTCGTGCATAAAAAAGAAGCCCCGAAAGGCTTCTCGTTTGAACACAACCCGGCTCTTTTTAGCGGGTGATGGAAAGATCAGTAGACGACACTCCAGTTTCCGTCAACGTTTCCGCATGTCTCATATGCGTAACTCTGATGGGAACCAAAGTCCGCAGCCTTAAGAAAATCCTTAACAGGAACGGTATATAGACCGTAATCACCGCTAAGAGCCATCAAGACTGCTTCATATTCACAGGAAGATGTGTTCTTGGCTACACCAATGAACTTATACAGAGAGTCGTCCTCTGCACGTTTCACGACACTTCCTTCACGAATTTCTTCCGCTGTTTTCTTCCCAAAATCTTCTCTTATTCTATACATCACTTTTTCTCCCTTCGTTTTTAAAGATAAAGATAAATTGAAAAAAAATCTCCAAAATAAAAATGGATAAAAATCCGCACCCATTTTTAAGAACCGGGTTCTTTTTTCATTTTCTTTTTGTAAACCAAAACGAGAGGAGAAAAAAACATGCAAAGATCAAGAAAACAAAGGAGGAATTTATCATGCTGGTAGGAGATCTCGTTTACAATGACTATTTTGACTGTGACTGTAATTACAGAGTATATGACTGCACAGCGGAAGATACCCATTATGACAAAGGTGCGAAATGTATCTATGATGCAGTCAGAGATGGCAACCGGAAACCCCTTGACGCGGTCCTTGATATGCAGGTTCTGTATCTGACAGTGACTGATAACTGCATCATCATTGAAGCAGGGAGAAATCTTTAAGGAGAGAACAAATGAGAAAATATAAAACATCAAAACGAGGACTTACCTTCTCCATCACCCCGGATGAACAATATTATCCGGGAAGCCATTATGTCTATGAGGTAAGAAGGAACTGTATCATTATCAGACCATCTGAGGAAGGCATGACAGTGTCGAGGAAGAAATGTGGGGTAAAAGAAAAAGCACTGTTTGACATCCGGCAGAAAGATGTCCGCAGAGCCGTATCCACAAGTGATTACCTGGAGATGGAAGTAAAAGAGGACAGGATCGTTGTCCGGTGTGTCAGGGAGATCAGAAACAGGATCATTTTCCTTGAGGAAGTGATGAAGGAATTCTGCATTTCCAAAGCAAATCTTTCGATAGCTGCAGGTATGGAAGGGCAGATCACCTTTGATGAATATCTGGCATCCATAACTGAAGACACGCAGTTGGAAAATGATCTGAAACAGGTATTTTCTGTTATGTCCCTGTTTTCCGGGGCAGGTATGCTGGACTGGGCTTTTTATAAAGACCCGGCCTTTGAGATCCGGTTTGCCTGTGATTATGACAAGGGTGCCTGTGAATCTTACCGACACAATATAGGAGACCATATCTTTCATGGAGATGTAAGAACAATACATGGAAATGATGATCCTTATAACCTTATTATCGGAGGACCGTCCTGTAAACCGTTTTCTGCCAGCAACAGAAGGAAGATGGCAGGAGACCATCAGGATGTGGATCTGGTCAATGAGTATATCCGGATCACAAAGGAGAACAGACCGGAAGTATTTGTGATCGAAAACGTCCCCCAGTTTATCACCTGTGAACATGGTAGGTACATGGACAGGGTAATGAATGGGCTGGGGAATACCTATGAGATCACTTCGGCCATAGTCAGGGATACAGATGTTGGAGGATACACATTAAGGAAACGTGCGATCCTGATCGGATCCCGGATCGGATTGATCCGTCTGCCGGATAAGGTCATCCATCCCATCCGTACTGTACGGGAAGCACTTGAAAAAGTGAACCCGGAATGGTTCAACTATACCGATCAGACAGTCAGCCGTCCGGAAACGGTAAAAAACATGTCTTATGTCCGCCTGGGACACAATTTTAAAGATATCCCGGAACTAAGGGATAATCCCAACATGCATTCCAACCGGTATTACCGCCTGGACCTGAACAGCCCATCCCCAACCATTGTCAATTGGAGAAAACTGCCATTGATCCATCCGACTGAAAACCGGACCCTTACTGTAGCGGAGGCTTCCGCACTGATGGGATTCAATAAGGAATTTCAGTTCCATGGCTCTTTAGACAGCCGCCAGCAGCAATGTGGAAACGGCTGTACTCTGGCAATTGGGAAACTGATCAAAGAAACAGTAAAAAAGGCTTTATCAGCCTTCCATAATAAAGGCAACGTTCCAGTCATAAATTAAGGAGGAAAACAAATGAAAACGATCATGATGTATCAGTGTGAGAAGTGCAGGAAAGTATACGATTCAGCAAGTCAGGCAATGACCTGTGAGGCAGCACATTACGGATTAACTTTGGAAGAGTACTATCACTGGAGGGAACTTTTAAAAACTGTTAAAGAAGCAGGTGCCATGAACAGCATCAGTAAAAATGAAAGAACGGATAAAGCGTTTGATGATGCAGTGATCCGGCTCGTAGAATTTGAGAAAGAGCATAAGCTGGTCTGATCGCTGGCTAAAAAAATATGTATGAAAACTAAGGAGGAAAACACATGGCTGATTTTTACAAAGATAACTATAAAGAAGGGATGACCGTATATCTTTTGTATACCGGATACGATCTCTGTGTAGGGAAGTATGCTCCCCGTAAGAAATATTCCATCACAGAAGGGATTATTTCCGAAATGGGAAAAAACTATCTTAAAGTGAGCACTGAAGGACAAAAAATATGCTTTAGATTTAATGAAGAAACAGGGCAGATCTGGCAGGATCCAAGAGAAAGTGATTCTGTATACGGTCTTGAAATCTACGGCAAAAAAGAAGCCGCTGAGGAGGCTGCGCTCAGATACAAACTAATCAAAGAGACATCTGTTTTATTCGGAAGCATTTCCTGTTTACTGGACAGATATCCTGTCAGAGACTTAAAAATCCTGAATGATTTTGCCAAAATGGTTAATTCGGAAAGAAACTCTCTTGATCATACCATAGAGGGATTTCTCGATACACTTCCATCTGATATCAAAGACTCCTTTTATCGGAAGATTTGGGCTGAACATGTATATGAGGATATCAGAGGCATGGACATGAAAGTGTCTAAGGAGAGAGCAGAAAAAATATCCAGGGCTTATGCGAACGGAAGATATGACTGCAATCTTTCTTACTGGGATAATCTCAATAATCTTCTTGAGGAGATCCCGGAGGAGCAGGCAAAGCAGGAATGCATAAGCCTTCATGAATGCCTTACCAAAAGCCTTCAGACGGAGGTTTCTGCGATCCACAGATGCTCTGCCATAGACATCGATTTCATTAATAATGAAGGAATAGAAGATGAGACACAGATATATGTGTATCATAATATCCTTACCAGGGCAGGAACAAAGGAAGCGGAAGAGCTGTTTCGTTCATTAGAGAAAGAATTAGGAGCAAACCGTAACCGGATCATTTCCTGTACTGTGGTTGCCTCCGCGGAGACCGTAGAGGAACTGGACAAACTGTTAGATTGATTTTTGGATAAACCGCTGTCATTACGATGGCGGTTTTTTATTATCCTTTGTTATTCTCCATTTTTTTATGCAAATAAAACGAAAGGAGTAAAACAATAAAACTATCAAAACGGAGGAAAAATTATGGACAAATACGTTAAGGAAATCAAGGCTTATACTTTCCCGGAACTTACTGGGGAGGCAAAGGAAAAAGCAAAGGAATGGTATTTAAACGATGAATCACTCTCATGGGAATTAACAAATAACTACGAAAGTGACCTTTCGTGTATCTTTCCAAACAGTGACTTAAAAGCACAGTGGTCATTATCATACTGCCAGGGAGATGGAGTAAATATCTATGGTTCCGTGAATATGGAAGATATTTTCGTTCTCTCTCAAAATGCCCCTGCTTACAACTGGATCGATGGATATCTTACAGAGAAAGAAATCCGTACTTTAAGATTCTATATGAGTGAATATAAGAATGAAGTTAAGATTCCGGTAAACCGTCGGTACTCTTATTGTATGGCAGACAGCATCGATCTTGCAGAAGACTTCCGATATGAACTTGAAAACATGGGGATACGTGATATCCGGGTTTCTGTTCTGGAAAAAGCCGAAAGACTTGTAAAGCAGGTTTTTTCACAGCTCTGTATGGAGTATGAGAAGCAGGGATACGCAGAACTCTATGAGATTTCTGATGAGGACATGGAGGAAATATGTGAATCCAATGGCTATTATTTCCTTGAAAACGGAGAATTTTTTAATGAAGACTGCATTGAAGAACCGGAAGAACTGTCAGCATATTTTGACAACAATGGAGACCAGTGTATAGACCTGAGCCGTGATGATGATGGTACGCCGGTAGAAGAGATCGGAAGATATGAGGTCACCTTTGAGTACGGAAGATGCAGGTATTACTGTTTCATTGATGCAGTCAGTCTGGAGGAAGCAATGTTTATTTTCTTTAAGAACCATCCGCATATCAATTACGATATGGTGATTGAACATATGAAGGTTTAAATAAAATGGTATATCAATTACTAAGACCTTCAATAGAGACGGTCATTGATTATTGCGGGGATCTGCTTGCAGATGAAAAACTGGAAGTATATGAATTTGGACAAAACTGTGATCTTGTACTGCATATCTATAGAAGCAGAAAATAATAACAAAGGAGAAGATTATGAGGATTAAGGACTTAATTGAACAGCTTAGTACGTATGAAGAAAATTCTGAGGTTATCATTTATGACGATGATAATGACAGAGAGTATGAAATTGCAGCTATTGACGCGGATGAAGGTGACGAGTCTGATAATGATCCGCAGATTATGATTATATTCTGAGGGGAAAAATGAAAGATCTTATTATAACTTATACAAGCGAAAACAAAGTTATCAAAAAAGAGTATGATCATATTTTTGATTTTACAGATGAGATAGAGGATACCAATATTTCATTGCCCACTAAAAGGAATATAACTGCAACCTTTTTTGAAAACAGGACTGAAAAATTTAATACAATGGATGTCTTATACAGACATTGCGTGGCAATTTTAAAATAATTTCAAATACAGAGGAGAATATATCCATGAGAAAAGAAATCATTACAGCTATAGACAGAGATGGAATAGAGGTACGTATCCATAGTCTCGTATTTAATATTTACAAGGAAAAAATCAACCTTATTGATACGATCAAAGGTGCAGTAGCGAGTTATATTAATTCCGGATATGGTTTCCGGGAATATGAAAACAACTGCTACAACTTCAACTGGGGAGATCTCTTATTAATCCCTAATAGTTTTCTTCGTCAGTTCGGCATTGAAAGAGAATCGGAAACGGAAAGTACTGAGGTGGATTTTAACGAACAATTGTTTTCTGCAAACGACTTGAATTTTACGGAAGAGAAGTGGAAGACTCTGAAAAGGAAATTGTTCATGCAGGGGAGAAAAGCCCTGGAAGATTACCTTGATACGGACACCGAAAACCTCGATAAAGATTCCATTGAAAACCTGCTGGATCAGGTTTCGGAACAGATGCCCGACGAGGAATCATTCAGATATTACTCTAAATACTGCCTGGACGCAGATAACTCCGTTGAAATCAAGGAAGACTTGATCAGTACAAACATGGGAGATATTCCCAAAAGGGATTACTTAGATATCAAGGCTCAACAATATGGCTTTGATGACTATGCAGACATGAGAAGTCAGGGACTTGTACTGAATATATAGTTGCATTGTATACTGCCATCCGACGATGGCAGTTTTTATTTGCAGAAAAAATTACCATTTTAAATCTGAAAATAAAACGAAAGGAGATAAAAATTTTAACCTATCAATGATGAAAACAAAGGAGAATACAAATATGAAAAAAAATACAGCGATAGAAAGAACGGAATGGATCATTTCTGAATCAAACACTGATGTAGACGGGATAATAATGCATCGCTTTTTAGGAACAGAAAACGAAGTAAAAAAGATTTTACTTCATCTGGTAAAAGAAAGTGAAGAAAATGATCCTTACGAATATGAGCACGGAACGGAGGATACCGAAGAAGTTGAATCCGAATATCAGGGACATCTGTATGCGTATGCATCTTTCTCATCTTATCATATCGATTTTACTGCAGTTATGAATGAGAAGATAAAATCCTTAAAATATAAGCCTGTCATTAGATATATTGCGAAAAAAATAAAATGGGATACCGATGGAGACCGGGAAGCTTTCGATTCCCTTCCGCAGAAAGTGATCCTTCCAGGTAAGTTTTCAAAAGAAAATTATGAGGATGAAAACGGGTTTTTTGGTGAAGCTGAAAAGATAGAAATGCAGGATGACATCTCCGACTGGCTTTCCAATGAGTACGGCTTCTGTCATGACGGATTCGAGCTTACACAGAAGGAGGTGTGACTTATGACACGCTGCTACATCTGCGAAAAATCTGACATTATGATTCCAAACAGCAAGGTAACCTACCATGGAAGAAAAAACGGAAAGAAAGTCCAGAAGACTGTCCGTATCTGCAACTGCTGCGGAGCTATGATGTCCGATGAAGAGATCCTCGAACAGGTATCTGAATGTCTGGGATGGGACAACGAATAAGCTGTCCTGCATGATAGTTTTATATTTAAACTGCCACCTTTTACGATGGCAGTTTTTTTTAATAAAAAAGTGAATTCGAATTCACTTTTTTCATTAGAACTCTTTTTTAACATCTTACCTTTGTATTTAAAACGAAAGGAGAAATACAAATTAAACTCATTAACAACCACAAAACAAAGGAGAAAAAAAATGAACAAAAACGAATTTGCAGAAAACTTGGTAAAAGAATTCAGTGTGAAGCATCCAAATTACAGCGCGTCTGTAAAGAAACCGGAAGAAGCACCGGTAACAGATGATGTATGTGCCATGTTTCAAAAAAACAGGACTGTAATTTTGGTTCATATGGATGCTGCTTTTGAGGACTATTGTCAGCACGGAATAGAAGTCGTTCTGCAGAAAATTGACAATTCCCTGACATATTGTGAAAAGAATGGAAAAAAGGGCGAAGAATTAGTGGATACGCTTGACTGCTACGAGAGCATCAAGGACAGGCTGTTTATCCGGGCATTTAATTGTGAGACTGGCAGAAAGAAAATGGAAAATGGGGTATGCCGCAGAACTGTTGGAGGAGTAACGCTGGTCCTGTATGTATTTTTGGAGACCACAGATGGAAAGATAGGATCGATTATGATTCCTGCTAAAGCAACCTATAAATGGGAAAAGTCCTATGACGAGGTATTTTCCGCTGCAATGGAAAACACATTAAAACTTTTTCCTCCGCGGATAACGGATTTGGGAACCCTCCTTTTTAAGCCGTATTCAAGCGGTGAGCCATTTATGGAAAATGATTTCCATACAGATGCCGACTTTCTGATCTTGATTTCAGAAAATAGGTCATTTGGTGCAACAGCGATATTCTTCCAAAAAGTAGCAGAACGGATCAGTCAGATCATGGGGGGAGACTATTACTTCGCAGCAACAAGTGTACACGAAGTGTTCGTCCATAAGATCAACACGATCTCTCCGAAGAATATTAAAGAAGGCTGGAATGCTTCAACAGATGCGGGAATATCAGACGGTTCATTGACATCTGCGGAATTCCTTTCTGACAGAGTGTACCGTTATGACAGCAGGAAGAAAGAAATTGTGACTGTTCTTTAAAACAAAGGAGGAAAACATCATGAAAGTAAAAACATTGATTAAAAAACTTGAAAAAATGGATCCGGAAGCAGAGGTACGCTTACACGACAAATCCGGCGAACCGGTGCTGTTTGTACTCTGTGCGAAGAAATACCCGGATGTCTGGCTTCAGACAGAAGGGGATGTTGATATGTCAGATGAGATCCAGGCTCGTTTTGACGATGCCATTGAGAATGGCACAGACGAGCTGGATGTCTATATGGAGATGCTGGAAACAGGAATTGATGTCCCGATGGTAAGAAAGCATCTTGGAGATGAAGCAGCGGATCACATGCAGGATTTTTGCGAAGAACATGGACTTATTTAAAACAGAGGAGGAATTATACAATGGCTAACTACGAATCAGTTACAAGGAGTAACTATTTTCATGTAAAGGATGAGGATGCGTTCAGTAAATTCATGGATACCGTATCCGGTGATGATATGCACTGCTGGAGTGATAAAGATGAGGATGGAAATACGTTACATGCCTTTGGATGCGATGGAAGTATTTATGGAGTTCCGAACGGAGCTGAAGATAATGATTTTGACCTTTTTCTTTCCGAACTTCAGAAGCACATTGCTCCCGAAGATGCGGTCATCCTTATGCAATCTGGTCATGAAAAGCTTCGATATGTGACAGGATTTGCTACAGTTATTACCAGCGGCGGAATTGAAACCATCAGTATCGATGAGCTGGCTATATCAAAAGCAAGAGAAATGTTGAAGAATATTGAATATAGCCCCAAAATGGATTACTAAGGAGACAGATATTATGGCTTATGATGCATGGACAGAGGGTTATTTAAAAGCGAAACAGAGTAAAGCAAATAAATTTGATCCGAATATCTCTATTCGATTTGAAAGAGTTGGAAATTGGATAGTATCTACTAAAGTTCTTGGAGGATACAAAACGGTAATATGCATTTACCACAAAAAGACCTTGATGGAACACTATAAAACAGAGCAGATTACTGGATCTCAGAAAGCATTTAATAATGCTTTCCAAAGAGTGATTGATTTGGCGAAAAAATGGAACTAAAAATATACTCAAAATACAAAGGAGAAAAATATGAGAGCATACCTTGTGTGCATATTAGACAGCGATAACTACAGAGAACCAACATTTTTATTTTTTAAAAATATTTCAGACGCACATGAACATATTAAAAATTTGATTTTGTCAGAGATGAAAAACAGCAAGCTCTGGTCCACAAAAACAGAAATTAATTATGTGGATAATTCGGATGGCTCTGACGATCAGATTCTAAGAATCGACTATTCGTTTGGGGATGGAGTATTCTATGTTCATACGGTTCATGAAATAGAGGTAGAAGACCAAGATTATATTTGCGTATATCATCACGCATATAATGGAGTTGGTTTTTATATCGAAAAAATTGGTTCTTTAGAAGAGTGTCAGCAACAAATGAAAACCTCTGCAATAAATTCAGCGACGGATTTTGGCGTAGATATGAAGAACGATGGGTTTTTCGAAGTAAATAATAGGGATAGTTGCGTTGACGTCGGAGAAGAATGGCATATGTGTGACATTGTTCAATTCAATGTAAGCGAAATACTTAAAGAGAATGAATCCGAAACAGATATATCTACAAACATAATTGAACCAGAAGAAAAAAATAAAAGCTACAGACATAAGTATACTGATGATGTCTATCAAACTATGAAATGTTTATATGAACCATTGCATCAACCTATTAATCCTAAAGATTGTGACCATGAGTTTGTTACAATGGAAGAAGTAATGGAAGCTGTAGATGAAATGGATGAAACTGATTTCTTTGAACATTTATGTGAGCTTCATGGAATTCCTTGTAGCATGGTAGAGTATTTATATGAAACTGCTTACGGAAGTTCAGAACGCAAAAAGAAAAGTCACTATATTTTACAAAGGAGGATTTAATTATGCTGAAGGAAATCAAATCAGAAAAAGACGCGATCACAAACGTAGATCTTTTTAACGAGATTGTAGCAAAAGTAAAGGAATCCGGCAACTGGCCGGATTCCCTGATTGAGTATGCTTCACCATGTAATTATGAGATGACAAATATATATAACTATATGTTTGATCCCTGTTTTATATTAAAACCGGGTGAAAGCGAAGGATACTATTTAGACCTTGGAATTTATGGTAACTACAGTCTGACGGAATCCATCAATACTTTAAGTCTTGGCACGATCAAGACACTGGATGAATCAAAAGAAGGCGTACGCAAGATGGCAGTTCTTTACGGGGAATGCCTGATCGCATACGAAGCTATTCTTCGTGATCGGAAAAATCTGGATGCTATTACAAGAAAAGGTTTTGATCTTCATTTCATGGATTCTGAAGGGAAAATTTCCAACTGGGGATATTCCGGAATAAAAGACAGAGAATCTGCCTTACAGAGATTCCATGAGTATCATGAAATGGATCCGGATAAATATGCGAGAGCGATTATCCGCGACAATATGACCAGAAAGGAGAAAACGTATGCTTAAAAACAAACGGAGAAAACTGGAGTGCGAGATCAACAGGCTTCTTATCTTCGACAATTGTGATGGAAGATATTCCGTCTACACATCCCGGGGCTATTGCCTGTTAGCAGATACATGTCTGGAGTTTGCCAAAAACTTTGCCCACAACTTTACCAGGTATATCGCATATCCGTTATCAGAAAACAGTAAGAAATACCTGTCACAGTATATTGAGTTGTCAGATAAGACGGTCCTTGCTATCGGAAAACATGCTATGCGCTATGCACTTCATACGGACATCTGCGCATATTATAAAGATATGGAAGATTTCTTTTCTGACTGGTGCAGTATTGGATATTCCAGAACAGAAGCAAGAAAACTGATGCATGGTGGACACGGGGAATTCATGAAGCTTCCGGATGGGCTCGGCTATATCCGGTTTGTAATCTAAAAAACACAAAGGAGAAAAACATATATGGAATATGCAATTAATATCAAAGAAACGTTGTCACGTACTATTATTGTGGAAGCAGATGATTTATGCGAAGCTCTTCAGAACGTAGAAGATGCTGCAAATGAAGGCAGAATTAATCTTACTTGCGATGATTCATTCGATAGGGATATTACCCCGGCAGAATGGACCCACGAAGGCGTTATTCCTGATGGTAGCAACACTGATTATTACGAACATTTGTATAAAAGTACAAGTATAGAATATCTTTACGCAGACGGTTCAAATTATAAGACATTTAATAAAATCATTGTACCTGGCAGATATACAGCAGAGCAGATTGACACTATTATTAAATGCCTGAATGAAGAACAGTGGTTTATTCCATCAAAGATCGGTTTCCCGGAGGAAAAGATTGATGATGTGGAGATAGAAGACGACTACCCTTGGTTTGAGTTAAATGTTTGGGATTTCAAGGATTCAACTAAACCTCCGCAGATTGATAAGTCCCCGGAAGAAGTGGTTGATCTCTTCCTGGCAGCGAAAGGTCACTGGGAAGAATGAGTTGCTTATGCTTGAGGAGCCAGATGGTTCCTCTTTTTTTGTGGTTTTATCTTGAGAAACCAGGTATAGTCCTTCCTGTTTTTTGGCTGTATCTATCCATTCGAAATAATAATGCTGGCATTAATGACAGCTTCTTCATAGGTTCTTCCATCTGTCATGTATTCCGGCATCTGTGGAACTGTCACAAGAAAACGGGAATCCTCCGCGGACCATTTGACTAACATATTATATTTAGCAGTACTTTACCTCATCTACAAAACGAAAAAAGTGAATTCGAATTCACTTTTTTTGTTCTCTTTCCTTTTCTCCATATTTTCCATGTAAAAAAAACGAAAGGAGAATTAAAACTTATGTTCTATCGCTATGAAGTCCGGATTGGTTCGGACAAACTATGGGAAGGAGGTTTCCAGTGTCTTTTCCCTGACCAGCTAAGACATATTGGACGGTATCTCAAAGAACCGAAATGGTACAAAAATCATCCTGATGTGGATACCAGATGCTGGTTCACACAGGAAGGATTTGACAAGTACGGTGACCTGGTCGAAGAAGCCATTAAGGAAAGAGGTATTTTAAACTATCCAAATGGAGAATACAGACTGGTCAAATCAGAGACACTGGAAAATATTGTTATGCTGGGAAAGATCCAGTGTATACAAAGGAGGGCGTGATATGTATGACCTTAAAATTCCACTTGGGATGATGTCAGAAATCCTGATCGTAAGGAACCGGCTAAAAAAGGATGTGGAAAAAGAGCATATTACGCAAAACCAGGCAGAAAGGTTTCTGGCAGAGTATATGCTCCGGGAACTCCATGTCATTTCCGGAAAGGAAGCTGCGGATAAAGACGTTATTTCTTTTATTGAAGGCTTTCTTGGAGATCATGAGATTATCTGGCAGACTTTCACAGCAGGGTACTGTTACTACTTTGCAGTCATGCTTAAGGACGCATTCCAAAGAGGAGAGATCTGCTGGTGTGCCCCTTATGGACATATATGCTGGGTGGATGACAATGGCGTACCTTATGACATTTCAGGAGTCTGTGATTCGGAATGTGATTTTTATATTCCGGTCAGGTATATCCCGGAAGGGATTGCTGATTTCAAGCATATCCCACACAAGGCTTTTAATGCCTCAAAAGAATACATTGAGACTGCAATCCAAACGTTCTGCAGGGACGTTATTGCAAATATTGAAAACAAAGGAGAAAAATTATGATCTTAAAAGCAAAATTCAGATTCAACAGACCTATCGACACAAGTAAGGATTTTATTTCAACCAAGGATGCTTTTACCGTTACCATATTTGGAAAAGAGTATTCGTTCGATTTTTTAAATTATTATGGAAACGTGAAGAAAGAAGATCCTGCGATCCTGGAATATGAGGGAACAGATCTGGATACAGATGCTTTTCCGGATTCCGCGGAGCTTGTCAGGTATGCAGAGTATATCGACACTCTGAATGAATGTAGCCTGGACACAGGTGACAATACCTTGTACTTACTGGAAGTCCTCGAATTCACCCTGATCAGGAATGATGGGTCCGTCTGCTTAAGGGATGATGGATCTGTCTGTATAGGAGCGGAAATTTTAGAGGATTTCAATTTCAGACATATGCTGAAATTGGCAGATGAGCTTCCACAAGAAGGGCTTTCCGTAGACGGGGATACGATCTTGAAAGATCAGCTTGATGAACTGTTTGATGAGGACTACACCGGGATCTACGATGAGATCATCGGCATCTGGAAAGAGGCTAGAACAGATAGAGAAAAATCACTTATTAAAAAAATGTTTGAGACATTTACAGGAATCAGTCTTAAGGATTACCTGGAGAAATGTGTCATAACAATTGCGGAGGAAAAACATAATGAGCGTTGATGAGAGAGTAATGAACGAACTGATTGGAAGGAAAATTCCCATTGAAGACTTTGAGGAAGAAATAGGAAAAATTTTAAAACAGAAGAGCGGCGCAAAGCTGCTTATCTCCAATAAACCGGATACGATCAAAGGTGCGGATGGAGAATTTCATGCAGTGAACTTTAAATGTATCCCGCAGTCAGCGTCCTGTAAAAATCTGTTCTGTTTTCTGTTAAAGCACGAGGATGGGATGGTACTGATCCAGAAAGGTTATCTGGAGAAACTGTAAGATCAAGCGGCCAGGTCTGACAGATATTGGCCGCAATAAAAAATCAAAGGAGAAAAATAATTATGGATAACATGATCAAGAAATTCAACGAGGAACTGAAATACTATTTTCCAGAAAGCAGACTGGAGGCCGTACTGTTTGAAATCCCTTTATCGGGAAGTAAAGGCATTGACATCCGCGGAGACCTTAATGTTATGGAATTCTATAAATTCCTGAACTTCAACAAAATCTGGATTACGGAAAATCTGCAGAAATATTTCCATGTGGAAAACTGGCAATATTACAATGTCCATCCGCAGAAAGCAGGCCTGGGTACTTTCACAAAGATTGCCTTTACGAATGAGGAAACTCAAAAAAGAGGCTGCATGAACATGCAGGACTTTGACCCGATACTATATACAGAAGTGGTTTTTACAGAAACGACAGAGTTTAAAGTACAACATCCTTTACAGATATTCTATATGAGCGTATATATCATTTTTGATGCGTTCATGAGTAGATACAAAGATTTGCTTCTGAACCAAAAAGCCAAAGATACAGAAACACTGGCATTAGAGACGAAGAAAAAATATACGGCCATCATTACCTCCGAACCTGATGGAAAAGGACTGGATTATATTTCAGACCATCCTTGGGAGGGAAACCTGGAGGCTACAAAGGAATTTGATACAGTGGAAGAACTGTATGAATTTGAAGGCCTATTTTACCAGCTGTTTGCTAATAAATCTGGAAGACGCATCGGATACGGAATGGTCAATGACGAATATCCTGCTGCGGATATCAGAGAGTTTGAAAAGACCCAAAATCCAAAACAGGGACAGTTGATCATCATTTCCGGATTTTCCAGGGCAGGTAAAAATGCCATTGCGGACGGATTAAAGGAATTAAGTGATAATTACATTTATTCTGTTTCCGTAACTACCAGACAGCCGCGTCCAGGAGAACGTAATGAAGTGGATTATTTCTTTATTACACCGGAATGTTTTGCGAACCTGGAAGAGTCCGGAGGTTTTCTGGAGTCTGCAGAATACTGCGGAAATAAATACGGAACACTGGCATCTCCGGTTGTAAAAGCACTGGAGGAAGGACGGGATATGGTCCTGGTTTTGGAAACAGAAGGAGCTATGAAGGTAAAATCCATTTATCCGACTGCAATCTCATTCTTTGTCGCAGCACCGGCATCTGACTTAAAAGCCAGAATGGAGCGGACAGAGACAACGGAAAAAGACCGCAGAAACCGCCTTGCCCAGATCAGGAAAGAAATTTCCATGATCCCGAAATATGATTATCTGATCATGAACGGGAATGGTATGCTCGAAAAGAATATTGAGCTTGTCCATAATATCATCAAAGGACAGAAGACAAGAACTTCTGTAAACCTGGATGCGATAGAAAAATTAAGAAAGGAATATTAAGTATAAGCCGTCCTGTATGGGCGGCTATTTTTATAATTGCAGTTTTTCTGCACATTGTCTTCACAGAAAGGAGGCGAGAAGGATGAAAAAAGGAAAGATTATACAGCCAATTCTGTTTGCTCTGGCTTTGGTCATGGTATTCTCTGTTTTTGGGGTAGCTCCTGCATATGCAGGCTGCAGGCATTCATATAATAGCGACAGCGTCTACATCAGGAGCAATAATAGAAACGACTATTTCAAAGTAACAAAGGTATGTACAAAATGCCATAAGAGAACTTCTGTAACAAGATCTCTTGCGCATAGCTATACATACGGCGGAAAGATTGAACAGTATTACGGAGCTGACAAATTCCATGATTACTTTTATGTTTACAAAAAATGTATAAGATACAACATGTGCCATCACAAAGTATTCTACAATAAAGTAGCGAAAAATCATGACTACAGAAAAATCCACATTAAAAGAATCAGACAGGGAAAGAAGACTCTCACTCAGACACGATACAAATGCGCTCGATGTGGCAGGATCATGAGTAAGATCAGTTAAGTTTTTTCTCCGCGGACATAAACCTCCGCGGAGATTTTTCATTTCCTGTTTTATTTCTCATAATTCTTTTGTAAATATAGATTTTTCAATACGAAAGGAGAAATAAAAGCATGAAAATGTATAGAGCGAAAAAAGAAACAATAATCCGTAATAAAGCTAAGGAAGACATTTCCGAACACTTGCAGGAAAAAGGAATTTCTGCAGAGGAGCTTATGCCAGAAGCGGAACCGGACGAACTTGCCTATAAGATTGACGATAAATATTTTGTAATCCAGAGAACAGAGGAAGGTTATGATTATACCTTTTATGCTTTTGATTACGATGGGATTGACGGTGGTGTTTATGACAATCCTGATATTTCTATGCGGCAGGCAATGGAAGATATTCTGGAAAATGAAAACATGTCACTAAAAAATGTAGTTCCCGTTGATTATGAAGATTTAATGGCGGAAGTGGAAGAAGCGGATGAACGACGGATGCAACTTACACAGTTATTAAAGAATTGTCCCCCAAGTATTTTTGAGGACTATGACCGGGAAAAGGCAGTGAATACCTGTGAAGGAATTGCGATACAGTTTACCAAGAACAAAGGCTACCTGACTGTACAGTCAACCGAAGAAGGCTATTTTTACATTTTCTATGATTCTGATTTAGATGAAATTAAAGCGGGCGATTACGATGATCCAGATATATCTGTTCAGAAAGCTACTTATGAAATCCTGAAAAGTGAAAGAATGGATGATATGG
>ERZ826764.118-NODE-118-length-118833-cov-17.038231_pt1 | contig 118833 bp, 101 predicted proteins | sample MGYA00519870_ERZ826764 | MGnify/ENA primary metagenome ERZ826764 (study PRJEB31778, sample SAMEA3449239) | human gut metagenome | biome: human gut; feature: human-associated habitat; material: faeces | place: United Kingdom | collected 2010/2012 ... | reverse complement strand
GACGTGGTGTATAATTATCATTGGTTATATTAGTTAGTCGTATAATTAATTATACCAATAAATCGCTGAAGTCTCAAGATCAATGTCATTAAGCTAAGGCATTGCAAAGAGAGAACGAATAAAAAAGAGATTATTTCCAGAAAAAAGATGTGGTCTCTTTTTATATTTTGACACGACAAAAAGACAGACTCTTTGCCTGTCAAAAAATCATATTCAATTATTGCATTTTATGCTACTCTATAATAGAAACTGGTTGCTTTTTTTGGCGATAGATTGCGTGGTACACTTCTACCAGGTCGGATGGGCAGAATTAACCTCGCAATCAAAGTTTCAACAGTAGGTGGAGGCACATTTCCGCGGAAATATTGCCGACAGATATGAGCTGCAGTAGAAAAATTGGCCTGGTAAGCATGTTTTCTACTTTTATTTTCTAAAATCACGTGTGAGATAATCATTTCTATAAAGTTGTACATAATCATTCGAGCAAAAATTTCCTGATAAATGTACTCCACCTTTTTTGCATGAAAATGTAATAGCCCGATCGAGTATTTGAGTTTTCGTAAAAAAGTCTCTATTCCCCAGCGCTTTGAATATAGTTTTTTTAATTCTGCAGGCGGGAAGTCTTCCATGTCTAAATTCGTAAGGACTGTTTCTACGGTGTTATCAGTTAGTTTGAATCTGACAATTCTAAAAGGTAAAAAATATGGCTTAACAGGAATGGATTTTTGGTTTTTAACTGGCAAATAATCAAAATCTTTGGTAAGTCTTTTGTAACAGTTCTTATCTTTTAATAATTCTTTCATTTCATTGGTTTGTTTTCTGGTAAGATACATATTAAAGCACAAATCGAATTCCTCTGTAATCGGTAAATCTAATCCACTTGTTATGCCTCCGGTTCCATCCTTTACTCTAAATAGAAATTTCCATCCTTTTTCTTGGATATGAGCGAAACAATTATAAGATTCATATCCCCGATCAGCAAGTACAATAGCGGATAAGATGTTAGTCCGATCAATCATTCGGTTTAGTGCTCTTTGTTCATTGGACACTTGTTGACCTTCCACAAAAGCATCTACATATGTATGAGAAAGCAAATCATACATAGCATTTAAATGAAGCAGATTATAGGATTTTTTACTCTCTACATTAGAAAAATAAGAATCCTTATCTTCTGGATTAGTTGGCGTTTGAAGTTCCTATCCATCTATAGCCAAAAGTCGAAATCCTTTATAGCTTAAGCAAGGATTACAACGAGAATTGAATTCATGAAATAAAAATTCCAAAGTTTCTGGAAGTAATTTATTTCTAGACTGAACAAATGCAGAAGCTGAAGGAATATCTTGTGCACATTGAAAATAGTCTAATAATTCATTTGGGATGCTTTTACTACCAAGAGAAAGAATAATAGAAAGTGTTTTCTTAAATCCCAGTTTCGATTTTCTTGAAAAATCGCTCAGTGGATTTTTAGAAAATAACCAAGAACATTCGTCCATTTCATCAAGAATGTCCATAAAGGTTGTTTGAAAAGATGTTAGAGATTGTGCCATGATGTGCCTCCTTGTAATACGAAATATGGTTCTTAATTACAAGGGCTTGCTTTCGCCCTTTTTAGCGAAAGCAAGCCGCACAATTCCCACTGTTTGTCAACTGAATTTTAAAATATTACAAAAAAACACAGGGTACGACTTTAACTCATACTCTGTGTTTTTTTCTGCTATGCCTCTAATGCCTTAGCTTAATGACATTGGTCTCACGACCTCAGCGATTTTTCTTTAGGGCTGTTTTTTTACAGCCCTATTTTTATATATTTATAGGGGAGGGCGCTTTTCATGCGCCTTACCCTATAAAGAATCAACTTCTTACCTATTGTAATTTAATTATTTTGCCCATTGATACTGACGGATATCTACTGAAGCGTTTCTTCTACCTCTTCAGTATTTCTCAATCTTAGTGATTCTGCCTGATTTGAGGGATCCATTTTTATACCTTGTACCTGATCACTAGAATCCAGCATCCAACCATCACCAGATGATATAAACTTGTACATATAATTCATACCATAGGCATCTTGTTTAATAACATATACCATTGATCCTTCTGGATTTATATACGTGATAGGAACAGTATCACCACCGCGTACATTTACTTGTTTTCTTGTCTCTAATAAATCTTTTTCAAAATATTCTCTTTCTGGAGGATTCAATATTCTATAGCCACTCAAGTCAATATCAAAGCTATCTGCGATCGCTGCATCTCGTTTAGCTATTAAATTTCTATTGACACTCCGCTTATTTTGATAATAAGTCTCAACCGTGTTTGAGTATCCATCACCTGGAACATCTGGTATATAACTTATTTCGCCATAGGCCCATTTACTATAAGCTGTTGCAATCGGTCTCGACAGTGTATAGCCAGATCCAAGATTATTCTGTCCTGATTTTGAGCCATCCCATGCACTAATAACTTCACCAGTATCCTCGTTAATACTTTCCGTTGATAAATAGATCGTATCTACGAAATTATTAGGTGCATCGGTCTTAACCATAGCACTAAATTTCAGGCTACTTCCCGATGGAGCAATATCAACAGTTACTGACGGATCATATGCAAATGCCGTTCCCGTCATAGCAATACTCATTACCGATACCATTAATAATGCTGTCAATCTTTTCAATGTTGTTTTCATATAACCTCCTTTGCAGAAATAGTCAATAGTTTAACAGGGAGTTGCTGATACCATAATCGCATATTCACTTAAAATATATTCCTGTCCTTACGTGCGTTTATCCCAAGATACATAGTCATAAGAACAAGACCTCTTATTTTACTTTCACATTATATATAAGCCATGATTTGCAAAAACGATATATTAAAACCTAGCTTTACCTAATCTCTTTATATTTTCCCTCCTCAGATGTTATAAGCATATTTTAGTTACGATAAGTTGCATACGGTAATGGTTCTCAACATGTTCACAATAAGTCTCTATAGCCCCTGTTAGTTAGTAGAAAATTATTTTTATAGTCAAACGAATACAATTCATCAATATGTATCCGTCACACTAGCATTTTTATTTACTATTTTATAATATGTCTATTTACAATATATCATTATATGATGCATATGTCAACGCTACATTATATATTCTATTTATTTGAAACTTTTACGGAAATCTTAATAGTTGACTTTTGCATCATATTATGATATATTATTATACAACACATAGTAAAACAATCTAATGATTGGATGAGGTAAACATGATTAAATATAATAAAGAATTATTAAAAGGAACTACCCCCATGTTAGTTTTAACACTTTTATCAACGAAGGATATGTATGGATATGAAATAATTAAAAAGATGGAAGAAATATCAAATTATTCTCTATCTGTTAAGCAGGGATCTCTTTATCCAATCTTACATAATTTAGAAGAAGATGGATGCTTGGTGGCCTATTGGGAAGAAACTAACTCTGATAGGAAGAAAAAATTTTATCACATAACAGATTTAGGTTTGAAGAAATTAGATTACTTAATCAATGAATGGAATCACTATTCAGAAAGCATATACAGTGTTATTAATAGGAAAAAAATATATGACTGAAAATTTAAAAAAGTATCTGGAGGAAATTATATTTGAGGTTAAAGGCAGCCAAAAATATAAGAAAGAAATTAAATCTGAATTATCAGATCATATAGCTGATCTATATTCGGAATACCTGAACGAAAATTTTGAACCTGAGCAGGCTGAAAAAATGGTTTTGAATGTCATGGGAACTCCCCATGAACTAGCCAAATACTTTAATATGATAGTTGTAAAAAAGGCCACGAAGAATCTTAAAAAATATGGTTTTAGGGGTATGTTGAGTTTGTCTGCGGCTTTTGTATTATTTGTAAGCGTTAATACTGCAATTACATATAAAAATGATTACGACAAATATAAGAATTTTTTAAAAGGTATTGACGATGGAAGAGTTAGTGTGGTGGATACTATGACTGATTCGTTGTATTCATCTAACTATAAAAAAAATGCATTACTTACAAGGGCAATAGAATCATACGATGAAGTATCAAAAAAAAATGGTTTTAAAAAAATGCTTGTAGCCAAAAATGCAATTGGAATACTGGAGGATGCCAAATGAAAAAAACATTAAAAGTATTTACCTTTTTACTTGCATTAATGTCATTAACAATAATGATCTGTGCAGTTAGCTTTGCAGCAGAAAAAGAAAAGCAAACATTCGTTACAAAAGCTGGTTACACAATCACCATCGAGGAAGCCGAAACCGACGAACCATCTTTATACGCCGATCCGGATCAAACAGTTGTTAAACCTTATAACTTAACAATAACAGACCGAAATGGTGTTAAAATCGGCGTTTATACCGCCAAATTTACTGGTCTATATTCTAGAGTTGATAGAACAAGTCAGATGTTAGATGTTACTGTGTCAAAGAAGTCCGGTTCGGCAACTTATGTTTCGTGGCAGACGCATACTGATGCCGAAGATGGTTTTGCAACTTTTTATGTATTAGGAGAATACTTCGGAACACTTACCGGCCATATCTCTTATACCGGCAGCTTCACATTTGATTTCAGCGAATAAATTTCGCATTTGATTGCCCTTGTAAAAAGAGGGTGTCGCAAAATCATCAATATTGAGATTTTTGCGACACCCTCTTTAATAAACTTCAATTTTACTAGAAAGATACTTGTCCAGATATTGAAAAGCTTGTAATATCATATTATCAGGTATTCCGTAGTAGGCCCCCGCTATGCTGCCAGTAATGGCCGATAACGTATCCGAATCTCTTCCCAGGGACACAACATTGCGGATGGCATCTTCAAAATCTGTCGATTCCAGAAAAGCAACTATAGCTTGGGGAACTGTCCCTTGACATGTCTCGTCAAATTCATAATCGGATCGAATCTCGTTTAAACTGAAATTTAAGTTCCAGTATTCAGCCAGCGACGCGGCAATCGCCGTCTTTCCTACCCCGGATAATGCTAGGTATATCCCCGTAGCTACCGACTCAGCTCCTTTGATCCCCTCCGGATGGTTATGCGTCACTTCCGCCGAGGCTCTGGCCAATTGACGAGCCTCATCCAATGTCTCAGCAAAAAAGCCCGCAGCAGAAACCCTCATTGCTGATCCATTCCCGAAACTGTTATAGGGTTCTTCATAATCACTATTAAGCCACATATTAAAACGCATACCATAACTGCAATAAGGATATTTTTTTCCATAGTATCTCATTTTATTCACCAATAGCGATTTCAAATCCAATGAACCATTGCTTTTAATATGCATATCCATTGCTTCGTATACTGCTATGGTCATTACAGTATCATCCGTAAAACAAGCCTTCGGATTCCAAAACTCAAATTTTTTTGTTTTTATGTTATGGAATTCATATACCGATCCTACAATATCTCCTATAATAGCGCCATAAATAGGATATGGCGGATTATATGGTGTTGGAAGGCTGGCCCAGGCTACAATTTCACGCGCTACTTCTTTTTCTTCCTCTTCATCCCAGTACCAGATCTTTTTTTGAGAATTGTAAAAGGCTGAATCTGATCGTCTACGGCCACTTGTGCTCTTATACGTAATATTATAGATCTTGCTCTCAGATGGCACCTCTTTTGACACTGAAATCCAGTTCTTCATGAATCCCCCTCCTCATAATCCGGGAAATCGACCCCAGTCAATTTTCCTTCTACGATCTCCCTATTGTACTCCTCCCAGGACACATATTCAATTTCCTCTTTATCGTTGATTTGAAACTTTGTTCCGGTTTTTTCACAGTTTTCTTTTTTCATAAGCTGCCCTTCCCTAATTGCTTACCTAACGATACATACGCTACCAGATTTTCTTTTTTTTCTATCTTATCAATTCTCAAAAATGATCCGCGCTGGAATAGTACTTCTTTTTCCTCTTTATGTATTGAAACATCGTTTAGAAATATGCCTTTACTTCCTTTAGGTGCCCTGATAATAAGAGTTAATCCAGATTCTCTACCGCCAGCGAAGTACTTGGCCACATTTTTTTCTATAGTGGTGGACATAAAACTTCTATGGCGAACCAGCTGATTTTTAAATCGATCATTCAGCTCTTCCACACTCATATTATTGACATCCATTTTAAAGAAGAACTTCGGATCGGGAACACCTCTATAAACGATCATATCATCTGAAATCGTTTTTCTATCGATACAACTGGTTATTATATCAATGCTTTCTTTATACTTTTCCGGATTCGGAAAGTCCGGATTATATAAAGATTCATTTATAGGGTCATAATCGAATTGACTGTACTTTTCAAGAGCCTGCTTTTCTGTCTCTTGCAGATCAAACGCATCCACTACACTCATGAGCTCATAATTATAAAGACTACATTCCTTAAAGGTTCGAACCGTTTCTGCTGGCTTCGACGGTTTTTCCGTAATTTTTTTATCTACTGTTTTTATTTTTTTCTTTGTTATTATTTTCCGTCCATATAGATAACGTTTTGTGGTGGAAAAGCGAGTATGCCTTAATCCTTCTTGAACCGCTCCGTTGGCCTCATAAGCGGTTGCCCCGGCAGCCATACACTCCATTTTTTTTATTTTTGCGTATGCACGTCTAAAATCGTGCATTTCCATACCCAGGCCGTGGGCCTTCTCACGCATATAACTCTCACTATAAAATAGTTTTCCAGTCTCATTCTGCCGGCAATAATCTTTCAAGTTGCTATAGACATAAGTATCATTTAGGCAATCTACAATCCCAGGCTTATCACCTTTTCCATGCCGTACTGATACAGAGATACCACCATCATCTCGAAATTCTATATCCTTAGCTTCCAGAGCCGCCAGCTCTGACACCCTGAGCCCGGATATGGCCGCCAACCGATACGCTAATTTTAGTTTTTTATTTTTCAAGACGTTGACTTTGCGCAGCATCTGGTCAAAGTCAACTGACTTACCTCTACTTTTTACATAGTTCCTTTTGTGTTTCGATATCTCGGCTATTTGGGCATCGGATGGCATCTGCAGATGATTATTAACCATCTGCAGATGTTTTAAACCATTTTTAGCTGCGCTCACTTGGTTTTTCGATTTTAGATTTTTTATTCTGTCGAGGATCTTTGTTTCAGATACCTCCTGCAGGTCATTAAAATCGATACCATCAAACACCTTATTTACTGCAGAATAATACGTCTTAGCAGTATTCTTGTTTAGGTTGGCTTGTAAATATGCCTTATAATTGTTCAAGATATCATATTTCATTTTGTATTATCTATCCTCAAGATAGGCGTCCAATGCAGCCTGGACGATCTCATAATCGTGTTTCCCCTCCTCTAAGGCTTTCATTTTAACTTTTCGAAAAGTATCGACTCTAACCTTATATGTGGGATTCTTATATTCCACTTCCGTTTTTGGCATCTCACTTACCATACTTCCGACAACACTTCTACGTTTTTCTCTATCTGCCAGACTTCCCATCTTATTTACATCCCTTCATGATAATATTTGCTATTTTGACATATTCTTTTGCGATTTCAGATCTCGGATCTCTTTCAACCACACATTTACCGTCATATATACCTTTTGTGGCCAACGCTGATTTCTTTGTTACTCCAATTACATTATACTTTTCTTTTAGCATATCTAAAATTTCGTTGTGGTCTTTGACTACCATCTCGTATAGAGTAGCCACGATGCCGAAAATATGTAAATTCGGATTAACGAGATCCTGAACCTCATCTATTGTATTTTCCAGCTGCTCTAAGCCGCGATAGGAGAGGTAATCTGTCTTACATGGTATAATTACCGCATCAGCTGCAGCAAGTGCGTTCAAGGTCAGTATGGAAAGTTGAGGCGGACAGTCAATCAGTATAAAATCATATTTAGCTGCTTCTTCAAGTGCTCTTGAAAGCACACTTTCCCTTGCGGTTCTCGACATAAGTTCCATCTCCAGAGATGCCAAATCAATAATGGATGGTATTAGATCTAAGTTTTCAGCTATATTATAGATACATTTCTCTACATTTTCCGGGCGTTTTTTCAGAAGATCACAGATTGTATGCTGATATTCTGACGGCTCATGCCCCGTCGAAATAGTCAAACTGGCCTGGCTATCCAAATCAACCATTAATACACTCTTTCCTGCTTCGGCCAAAGCCTTCGAAACATTATAAGTTGTTGTAGTCTTCAATACGCCGCCTTTTTGGTTCGCAATTGCGAATATCATATTTTTTCCTCCTCATATTTGTTAAGATATTGTTCTATGCTTCCTCTGATATATGTATACAAGTTCCAGAGATTTGCGCTTAATGGAAAATCCTTTCTGTAAATAAAGTACGTGCGATACTGTATATGCTGTATATTACACCATTTAAAAATATCGGTCATCCTTATAGTTTCATGCTGCAGCCTTTTTCCGAAACACTCAATTTTATAGTATTCGGACTCATTCTTACATTTTAAAATGAACATTACATTATAGCATCTTATTTGTATCATATCCTTCACCCTTTCATCATACCGACTATTTTTTCTAATGTCAATATAAAAACATTTTTATATTTTAATATTTTTATATTTTTTCGCTTTTATGTTTTCATATTTTTATATAGAGTGGCTTCTTTGACTATTTATTCAGTTTTTTTATATGGTTTAATGACAATTCTATTCTTATAGCTTATTGCTTGCACTACTTGATTAGGGGAAAAATCTGTATGAGGTATCACACAATCTGAGATTAGATCGAAGGAATTGTTAAGTTTAAAGATACTTACATTCCGTAAAGACTTATTTTTTCTTTTTCTTTTCATGATGTGGCCATCCTTTCCAGCCACTCTATACCGCTATAGTATAACATATCCACATAAAAATATGTAGTAAAAATTATCAATAAAATTGGTAAAGCATCCCCCGCTGTCAATACTCATTTTCCGGATCGGATAGAATCCGATCCGTATATTAAATATACTGCTGTTACCCTATCATAGTGACATACTCCCGCCGCTTAGAGAAAATCATTCACTGGATGTTTTTCTCTTGAAGCGGGGGCTTCTTGTTCAAGCCGAGTATCCCCGACAGTTTCAACAAGCTATCCCCGTGTGCCCCACGGTTGGTTTCTGGGTTCAGGTTAGGCCTAAGAGCCTTAACCCTTCTTGTCTTATGTTTATTGCTGCATTTTGGTCTCTGTCCATGATGTTCCCGCACTCGCAAATATAGATTTGCTCTGACAACGCCAGGTCATCTTTTTTCTTTCCACATACACTGCAGGTCTTGGATGATGGGAACCACTTATCTATTTTTACCAGCTGTTTTCCTGCCTCTGTCAGCTTGTACTGCAGGAACATGATAAACATTCCCCAGCCATTATCATGGACTGCTTTTCCAAATCGGAGAGCCTTTGACATATCCTTCATATTAAGATTTTCCACTACTACCGCGTCGTAAGCATTGGTTATCTGCCTGCTCTGCTTGTGCAGAAAATCCTTTCTCTGGTTTGATACTTTTTTGTGGAGTTTTGCAACCCTTTTTCGTTGTTTGGCTCGGTTATTGCTCCCTTTTTCGCATTTTGACAGCTTTCTTTGCTCTCTTGACAGTTTTTCCTGGGCCTTTCGATAAAACCTTGGATATTCTGGTATGCCTCCTTCGTCATCCACATATAACTCTTTCATAGAAAAATCCAAGCCTATTACTTTTTCCACTTTTTGCTGCGTAATCGTTTCTTTGTATGCAAACAAAACAGATACATAATACTTTCCATCCGGGTCTTGTGATAACGTACAGGATTTCAGTTTGTAATCTTCAGGGATATCCCTATGCTGTTTTATTGTCACCCATTTGAGTTTTGGCAATTTGATTTTGCCGTCTGCGATTTTTATATTTCCGTTCACGTAATTGGTTGTGTAGGAGCTCCTGTCTTTGTGCTTGCTTTTGTATCCCGGGAATCCCACTTTGCCTTTTCCGTTCCAGAAATTTTTATAGGCTTTTTCCAAAGAAAGCTGTTCATTGGCAAGGGCCAGACTGTCCACTTCACAAAGAAAGGGATATTCTTCCTTGTACCTTGCCGGAGTTGTCTTTAAGGATTTGCCTGTTTTTTCATAGCAGTCTTTCTTGTCTGACAGCATCTTATTCCAGATGAATCTGGCACAGCCAAATGTTTTAGCCAACAGGATTTTCTGTTCTTTATTTGGGTAGATTCTAAACACAAAGGCTTTGTTCATCGTTTTTCCCCGTGATTTAATGTATTGTTTTCTATCCGACTAATGATATAATAGCCCTTTTATCCATCCCTTGCAAACCTTGTTTGTCGGCTGTTGCAATATGGTTATTGAGAAAGTAACCATACCTTACAACCGAAGCCGATTCATCCCACCGCCTAAGAGGACGGGGGAATTCTCGGCTAAAATCTGTTAAAACTTAATCTACCTGGGAGTCTTCCAATTCCCCAGGGGGGGCCATGTGACTTCGCCCTTCTCTCTCCATCCTCTGATAAATTGATGAAACTATATATTCATTAAGATTTTCTTCCGCTGCAGCTGCAGCTCTTTTGATTTCCTCTTTTCCGCCTTTTTTTACAAACGGATATAATCTATCATAATTTTTACTATTATTTTTATTTTTTGCTCTTGTACTGGGTCTGGAATTCCCATTATTCCGAGTATCTGGCATCCCACTCACCTCCAACTATACCGCAAGTATAACATTAATTGCAGAGTTACGCAAGTATACATATTTCACATATATACTTGCGTAACTTTGTAAGGTTTTCCCATTGATTATATGCTTGCGCAAGTATATAATCTAAAGAAATACTTTAAGGAGAGATGTTATGAAATTACTCATGGAAGCAGAGGAAGCAACGTTATATGATTTAGAGAATGGTTATTACGTAACACAGGAACATTGTTCATGGATTCATCAAGGATACAGACTCATGATCCGGCCTATGGGTGATTGTTATTTACCTTCAATCTTTATCGATTATGATAGCACAACACCTAACTTTAAAATCCAAACGGCCAGCTATGGATCCGTTCCACCTAATGAGATTAAGAAGGTAATTGAAGGATTTAAAATAGCACTCGACACCATAGATATTATCAAAAACAATTTTATGAAGGGAGAATAGACATGCCATTTATCAGTGGGGTTTAATATGAGCGTTGCGGCCATACATCTTATTATAAGTCTATACGTACCAAAAAGGAAATTAGGCTGGAGCATTGGGAAAGAAACTAAATACCCTAACTGCCGGCGAGGGGCAGGAAAAAGCCCTACACAGAAACAGTACTGAGCAATTGGACACAAATGCTAGAAAAATTTTCTCTAGTCTTTGTGTCTAAATTAATAAAAGCACTCACGATAACAAAAAAATATAAATATATTAAAATATAAAAACATATTTTTTTGTTTTGCGCCAGAATTAATAGAGGCACAAAAATCAAATCTTCCAGCACGTAAAATATATTTATGATAAATATACTAAAATATAAATATATTAAAGTATAAAAATATAAATATATCAAAATATTAAAATACAAATATATTTTTTCATGTAAGTGTCTCTATTAATTTGGGCACAAAATAATATAAGCAGATCGGTCGAAACCTGCCGGCGAGTATGTTATACTAAAAAAAGTCCAACATCCATGTATTATAATAATATGATCGGGCTCTAATATTACCCGGAGGATAAAAGGTTGATATGATGACTAAAATTAACGCTAAGAACTTAAAGTACTTGACTTTGAAGCAAAAAAAAGCTGCTATATTAATGCTTGAAGGTAAATCATACGTTGAAATCAGTAAAATATTAGGGTGTTCGAAGCAAAATGTAAGCCAGCTGCTAAAAAGTGCAGGCAACCGAGTAGAAATAAAGAGCAGCTCTAAACAAATGTTTATACCTTCTTTAAAGAGGCAAGAAAAAATAACTATAAAAAAACAGGAAGAAGACAGAAGGAAACAGGAATCAGACAGAAGGAAACGGGAATCAGACAGAAAAAGACAGGAAGAAGCACAGTTATATAGAAAAGAACGATATCTCGGAAAAAGCTTATCTGTTTTAACCCCAGCAGAGAGCAGAGTATTTTTGCTGTGGCTAGACGGTTTTACATACCGAGAAATCCGGGAGAAATTACAAGTTTCTACAGTAGGAACATTATTAAACCGAGCGCGAAAAAAATTAGACGGAACTTACGAAGAGACTCGTCAACAAATTAATTTACGCCGAAAAGAGTATCGAAAAAAGCGCCATGAGGAAGACAGCGAAATACAACATAAGTTAAAAAGCCGTGAACAGCGGCTCTCTGAAAGGAGAGAATATAACAAGCGATATTATCAAGCTCACCGTGAAGAGATACTAAGCCGGCGAAAAAGTAAAAAGAACGTTCTAAAAGTATAATGTCTAAGGCGGCCCATCATAGCTACATACTCCAGTTTTGCCTCCGTGGCCGCCAGCTGCTCCGGTCACTTTTACGGTCGTGAATGAGCGGGTAGGAATGTATGTCGCACGATAGCCGCCTACGATAACCAGAGTTCCAAGCTCCGGATCCTCTATCCGGTAATACTGGTATACACCAGGTCGAGGGCGGCGGCGCACGGTTGAGACAGCACATACAGCCTGGGAGTCGGTGTGTCAGAGCCGGTGGAGAGCACCAGCCAGATAGAATACCGGTGCGGAAGCGGCAACTTGCCGGAAGACTATCAGCGAGACATCGTTTTTTATATTTTTATTGTTTTATATTTTTATTGTTTTATGCTTTTATATTTTTATATTTTGTCATATAAAAAAGAAGGTTGGAAAAGCATCCAGCCTTCTTTTTTATTTATAGAGTTTTGTATAAGTGCGGATAATCGGTTTGCGTATCCGCAATATGGTTAATATATACTTTCTGTTCCCCCTCATCAACGCGGTATACAATCACAAACCGGCCAGAAAAGAGCTCCCTATACCCCAAAATTTTTAGCTGACGATCTTTGCAAGGCACCCCGGAGCCAGGATATTCATCCAGCTGCCCTACCGACGCACGGATCTGATCGTATACTTTCATAGCTGATTCGATCCCAAATAATGCAAAATAGTAATCTGTTATATTATCCAGGTCAGAAAGCGCGGCTTCTAAATATTCAATTCTCATAGCGTTTCCTAAACCTTTCATCTACTTCTTCTTGACTATAGGTTTTGGCCCCGGCCTGGCGGGCATGTTCCGCAGCAAGTACCCGCGACCTCATGAGCAGTGTTTCTTCCATCTGTTCAAACGCTTCCATGGACATAAAGACACCATCCCCGGCTCCATTAATTGTTATATATATCGGTTCCCCGGACGCTTTGGCCAGATCAGATATTTCCTTGTAACTATTTCTGAGATCTGCAGATGATTTAATTTGCATAAGATTCCTCCTTCTTATTCATAATTTAGTTATTATTATATTGTAATTATACACTATCTTATCAGAGATTGCAATATCGCTAGAAGTGTTATGTTGTTTTTTTAGCTGATCTGAGCTTAATTTTGGTGCGAAGGATGATAAAGATGCGCGGTTCTATGTGCTAAAATATAAAGAGTGATGAGAAGGTTAAGTGTTATGTTGTCTTTTCCCTTCACATCGCTTATATGTCGGTTAGCACATAGAAAAATCAAAGTCAAGGGCGGTGGCTTGCCACCGTTTATATACCCTTGACTTTGATTTAGAGCATCTTTGCGGGTGATCTGTAGTGTTTTGGTAGCATAAGCAAATAAATCACGTAAGTTTTGAATATATAGTTGTGTAAGATTGTATTTATAGAGATAGAAAGAATATAAAATTAGAAATAATATACTCAATACAAAAAACCCTAGAAACCCTTATAGAATCAAGGGTTTCTAGGGTTTTATAAGACCTTTAAAAATAGACTATTTTTTCTAAATATTCCCTCAAAAATGGACTATATAAAAATAGTATACCCTTAGAAATAGACTACTATTTTTGTATGCCCTTAAAAATGGACTAAAAATTTACCCGAAGACACAAAAAAGATCCGGCTGCAGCCGGATCCCCTCTTTTCTTTCTCAAAATCATTTACTATCTGTATTTTTTACAACGCCAGATAGACTTGTCTCTGACAAGCCTATCGTGTCATATTTAATTCTGTCCCGCAATCACAGGCCATGAACCATAATCTAATCCTAACTTAATACGGATCAGTTTATGCACGTATTTAGGATTTAACACTCGATTTTTAAATCCCTGTACGCTTGTCCATATACATTCCTGTACGATTTCTAGGATATTCACGCCCCTTTCATTGGCATCGTGCCTATATTGCTTTACCAGCTGCATTGTATCTTCCACTGCTTGATCGTCAATTTCTTTGATCTTACTCCGCCGGCAATCTGTTTTGACCTCGTGGCCGAGAAGCTGATCCGTCTCCGACACATTTCTCTTGGACTTAAAAACGGAGGCCAAAAATGTAATGAAATACTTTCCATCCTTCTTCCCTACGCTGAAAAAACTCCGCATACTGTGTAGGTACCCACGCAGCACCTTCTTCGTGACCCCCAGCAGCTCCGTATACTTCTTGTAGAAATTTTCCGTCCTGATCTGGAAGCTCTTTGCATTCTCATGCGTAACCTTCATTAGATGCAGCACAAAAATTTTCTCCTTGGCACGGAGCTTATTGAACTTGTCCGTATCAAATACAGATCTAGAAACATTAATATATCCCTCTTCGTATGAGCCCTTATACGAAAAATCATTATCCAAAATCGTTATATTGTAGTCCCGATCCGCCCTCACGTATGTTATGACACCTTTTTGCTGCAGAGAGCGTAGTACATCATAAAAAGTCTGCTTGCACATATCACATGCCTGGCACACGTCACGATAATAGATTCCCCGTATCCGGCCATAGTCATCCTGGTAATGGGCGACGTACAGAAGAAAATCAACTTCTTTGTTCGTAAGGTTACAAAGTCTGTCTAAAAGACTATATTTAATTTTCATTCTGTCACCTCTTTTCTACCCATGATTAATTTTAAAAATAATTCATAAAAAAAACATCAAAAAAGCCCGAATACATAAGGTATCCGGGCAAAATATATACAAAAATAATTTCAACCATCTTGACAGTTTCCGCTAGGTCTGCTATTATCTAGTCAGTAGCTTTATGCTAACAACTAAATCGGTTAAAAGATTCCGTATCGGCGCTTGATACCTGAGTTGCTCCGTTACCGTTTGGCGACAGTAACAGAGAACCGAATCCGAGATGCATCGTCCAGGTGCATCTCATTTTTTATTTAGTTAAAAATTCCGCATTGTGGATAAGCTTTCATGGAAATTATCAAACTACTTGTCATTATCCACAACAATCATTACTGCAATTCTACACGGATTAGAAATATTTGTCAATGCATTTTTTTCTCAAGCCTGCTATTAGGCGTTTTAAGACGTTTTTGTTGGTACACGCCCAATTATTCACTTTTTGATTTTGAAGCCATCTGAATGGATTCTGGAGGCTTTTAAAGGTGTTTTTTCAGTATGTCTCCCCCTCATTCCTGTTTTCATAGCACTTCCATCTTTATTCCCTGTATAATTTTGTATACTAGGTCTTTTAACCTGAGTTTCCTTCTGCAGCCTTCCAGAAGGTTGGCCAGGCTGTTTTAATTCGGGTTCAGGTGCAACCTGACCTATATTCGGCCGTTTTATTTTATCCTGGCTATGAGGCCGATCTGCAGGGATCTCATTTTCTTGAGATATATAATTTACTGTACTGCTCTTATCTACCTCAGCTGATCCAGGCTTCATCACTGGCCTTGGCTGAGAAATTTCATTATTCTTCGAATTACCCATCTCGGAACCGCCAAATTCCTGAGCTGCAGTAATCGTTTCATGCTTTTTTATATGTTCTGCCGTAGTTGGCCGCTCCAACGCTGCAGTATTAGTATCCCTCCTTGGTTGCTCTGTTTTCTCCTCCACACCAATTTCACTTGACGATATTGGCTCTGGCCGGCGTTTTTTTACTTGTTGTTGTGCCGCCCGCACTGCCGGCGCAGCATCTGCAGGATTTCTTTGTGGTATAGGTGTAGTTACTGGCCTGACCACTTCATCTTCTACATAATTTTCCTTTTTAAGCCCTTTTTCTTCCCTCCTCGATTTTGGCTCCGCCTGACCACTTTCCGGGGCTGTATGAGCCATCTGAGGCCTCTGTAAGCCCTTTTCTGCTTCTGTCAGGATGGGGCGACGATTCGATTTTCTTGACTTGTCGGTCGTACGAGGACGATACACAGGTTCTGCGCTATTCCATATATCATGCCAATTGTCGGTAACAGCCCTGGAAGCATAATAGGATTCCCCCCTAATTCCAGCATCTTCGATTAATTGTTGGTTCTGACCGCCGACCTGGTTGTTCTGCCGATTATGAGATCCCCCTGAACTTTCTAATCGCCTTTGTCGGTCTTGCCCGTCCCTCTGCCTATCGTACCGGTTATCTTGTTGGCTCTGGCCGCCCATGGGATCAGGCTGCCAACCTTGGTCCTCCATCTGCCTCCCTAATATTTCTTGAGTCGTATATTCTTTGTTGGCTTGAGGTTTTTTCCTCCGATATCTCATTGTATTTTGAGCTTGCATATATAATCTCTCGATCCCTGGATAAGGATTTCCGCTACGGGCTAAATCACGTTTCACGAGCCAAGGGTTTTGTACACCTCGCTGCGCATAATTGAAGGCTGAAAATATCTGTCCTCGGAACACATACAGTCCTAGGCTTGCTCCGATCTGCAGAATAAGCACAACAAACCACCCCATCTCACTCGCCAAATTATACAATAACCCGTCTATCATTATCATGACCCCCATCAAAAATGTAATGATTAACACTCCGATCTGAGTCTCAATAATTTTTCTGACCCATATTCCCAAGATTTCAAAATCATAGCCTGGTATCAAGGCCAAAAGTAATATCAGTGGGGCCATCATTGTAAAGAACACAGCAATTAACTGAAACACGATGTACATAATGGCGACCAACATATATACTACGCATTTTACAGACATGGTGATTAAAATAATTAGCCCCTGGCCGATCCTCGTGGCCGATCGCCCTTTTGCGAAGGGCCCACTGTCCCCCTCCATCATTTCCTCGACCCGATCCGCCCGATCCTTTTCAGAAGATGTCGAAAGAAAAAATTCTACATCCTCACTTGTGTAATCATATTCACCAAATTCCAGCGACTTCCATGGTTCATGTACAAGACTAACCCATAATATCCCAGCTGCCGAAGCAGAATAATTATTGATATTAGATTCGACATTAGTGCCACTTATGCCTGTTAATATCGAAACCGATACGCTCTTTGTCACTGATGTCGCATAGCTTAGTAATGTAGCCGAATCGCGTACTATCATCAATGATAACACCATGATAAATATTACTTTTCCTAACTGCCCCAAAAGGCCCGAAAAATCCCTCTTGGCATATTTTGTAATCGCAAGTACGATCGCTCCCATAAGCGCAACTTGCAGCAATGGTGTAAAAACACTATCATGTAATGCCAATTGTATACTATCGATTTGAGGTTGTAATAGTGCAGCCAAATCGAAGCTCAAGGCATGATAAAATATTGCCACTGTTAAAAATCCTAAACACGAGATCACGGAAAAAACTATATTAGCTAATGCATTTAATGCCTTTTCGGCAACTTCCGTGACCCCTAATTTTTCGACATCCAGCTGATAGTTATTACGGTACTCTGAGCCTACGTACTTTCCATCTCCCTCCAGATCATCCAATTCATCAGATATCATAATACCGCTCGAGGCATATGTTTTTGTGGGGATGCAAAATATACATATAACCAGGGCCATAAGAAATGCCACGGTAATTTTTTTCATGATCTCGCCCTTCTTTCTATTCGGCCTCGAACTTCCATGTACGTTTTTCGGTATTATATTTACATGTGATAGTTTTCTCGTTATCGGCCGCCACTTGGAAAATCATATTATATTCTTCTTCCTGAAAGGATCCCTCAATGCACAACAATTCCTCGATATCGCTCATCCCCTGCTCATTAAGCCATTTCTGCATTTCAGTTACTAATATTTTTTGTGCATATAATGGCAGCACTGCGTCGATCACGTTCTCAGTATTAGAAAAATAACACGACGTAGTGATATCATCCGGAGCCAGCGTAATTGCTTCTGGAGATATATTTTCTTCCGGGACAGTCTGTGCTATATCTGGATAAGTTTCAACTGTATAATCTACATTTTCGCTTTTCGATTCTGGCTTTGGTTCCACAGGTTCCACATAGTCTCCAGCTCCGTTCTTTGTAAAATCTTCCTGCGTATATTGGATAGGCTGATTATTATTTAGATCTTCTGCACCGAAAAGTCGTATATATATCAGAGCCAGAAAACCGATGCCAAATAGGAGTATTAATATCTTGTATACATTACCATATCTCATTTTACTTCCTCCGATTAATCAAAACACCAGAACTGTTTCGCTTCTCTCTGTATGAGCCCGATTTCAAATGATCGATAGAAATGCCGTTTATTTCCATTGTCATTCGGATCATTGACCAGAATTTTTCCGTTCTCATCAATGCCTCGCAAAACGATAAAGTGGCCTTTTTTTGTGAACGTACCGGTATCCATACTGGCAATTACCGGTTTTTCACTCTTTAATGCAGTTAATACGTTATTCATACTTTCTCCCAGACCCACGCAATTAACATCATATTGCCGGGCTGCCGCCGGGAATATCCCCCACCCTTGCCCGACCTCCGGGACATGAAATCGATTACCAGCCCAGGCAGCAAGTTCATCTGGAGTTACAGTATCGTCAGTTAGATAACTCAGCACCATGGCCAGACATGTGATTGAACAGCCAGAAGATGCTATGTTACCGTCTCCAAACTTGATTTTCCCCCATGGGGATTGATACTGATAATATAAGGGGATTTGCATCCCGATCTCTGGTAGCTCTCCAAAATCACCTACCGCGCCTTCGAATATCCCACCGGATCCAGTCCAGGCATCCAGGCCAAAGGCATCCGCCAAATAATTGCTCTCACTCAAGCTTATAATATCGTTTAATATATCCTCTGGGAAAGAATAGTAATTGCTCAAAACATCCTCAATCGATGCATATGGCTCTATGCTAACTTGAAATTCATCCGAATTTTTGCTGCCGATAGTCCGTACAATTACATTGATGTCTTTCGTGTTTGCCGGAATTTTAAAATAGCTTAGTATTTCTTCTGCTCCGTTCGCATAATCCGTATAATCGTATTTCCAGCCCCCAGTCTGCGTTTCCGGATCATAGTCATAATCATACACTTTTATCTCAACTTGAAGACAATTGAGTACTGTGTATACTGGATTTTGTTGTAATATATCCAGCTGATCCTCCATCTGCGCAAGGAACATGTCGATGAGCATTATCCATTGCCAGTTTACATTCATCTGGCCGCCTATCATTTGGTACTCCGTTGCAGTATCTTCTTCTGCAGGCAATGCATTTCCAGATCCGCCAAATAATCCAGCAATACATAAGCTTCCAAACAGTCCAATCGCAACCAACGGAGCCAAAAGTTTGATCAGTATATTATTCTTTTTCTCACTCATAATTGCTCCTTTTGGAATATGTCCTCCTCTGAGAAAGCAATATCCAGGGAAAAATCATCGTTATCATCTACATATCCGCCAGCATCTTCTACATATAAATCCTGTGTATACGGATCCTCAGTATCTTCTTCATAATTTATTTCTGGCAGATATACCTCTTCCTGCTCTTCATCATCTGCTTTTATCGCCTCTTCCAGTTCCTCCTCTGCATAGTTATCCTCCTCATCTTCCTTCGGAGTTGTTGAAAATACGTCTATAATATCTTGGAAAACTGCATCAAATTGAAGTACGCCCACACGATTATACATATCTTTGAACAGGCACTGCCCGGAGTGTAGATTCTGTATAATTGCCATATTTTCCGGTGTGATTTCCAGCCCAATATATTCCAGGAGCCGCTCCGCTTCCTCTTTGTTATTGCGGCAGCGAAAGACAAACTTATATGTAATTGAGTTTTTAATTCCCTCTGTCGGTAGATCCGTCACGGAATGGCCATTGTACATAATGATTGTAAATAGGGATCGTCCCATACGTGATATGAATTCTTCCATATTCCTCCCCTGTTTTGATTTAGAGACAAACCAGGATTCGTCAATCAAAATGCCTTTTGGAACCGGACGTTTTACGAGAGCAAACTTTTTGACGAAGGCTGATACCTGGCCAAAAATGATACCGGAAAGGATCTCCTCCCTGCTGTAATCCTCCTTTGAGGTTGTCGGATCTGGCATTTTAAGGTTCTGCAGCTGTATAATATTAAGCCGATTTTCTAATCTTATGGCTTCCTCGTTACCGTTCCCGATCAGTAAGCCGGCCATTCCATTCTCTCGCTGTGATCGGATCTTCCTAGCCAATTTTTGAGCGATTCCATGGAGTTCATCTTTTTCTGGTACTGCCTCCAGTACGGTCACTAATTTCAGCATACTATTTTTTCCGGGAAACTGATTAATCTTCTGCATTGATTCAATTAAGATCGTATTTTCGTCACTTTTAGGGTCAATTGCCAGTAGATCCGAGAGAACATTAAGAGCTAATTCATTCGCCTCGCTCATATTATCCGGATACATAATATATGGATCCAACTTTCCCCGATCTGCTTCATCTGGCCCCAATGTTACAATAGTAATTAATCCTCTGAGTGCAACCATTGCAGTTTCCCAATGGCTCCGCTCTCCCTTGGGATCTATGATTAAACCATATCCCCCATACAGTACCAATAGATATATCAGTAGGTTGGCATTAAACGATTTTCCAGTACCTAAATCTCCAAAAAGTGTAATGGCCGGTGATAAATTCGTGAGACATGCCAGTTCTGGTGCAAAAAATACCGGTTTTTCTTCGCCGCCGGTGGTACCAATAAAACCGCCTCTACGATCCCCCAGTTCCCGTGTAACCCCTACAATAGAGCTTGCCAAAGTCATCGGGGTAAGCGGTAGCACAAAATCCTTCATCATATTTCTTACAGATGGTATGAATGACATATATAGCTTAAACTGATCCGTAAGAGGCCGTTCGACAACAAAGTTTATTTCATCGTATAATTCCCGTATGTAGCTGCATTTCCGCTCTAATTCTTCTGGATTTTCGTCTGCTACGCATATTGTTACCGATGTTTCCAATATGGGGGCTTTGTTGACTTTTAGCTCCTGTTCCATGTATCCTGCGTACTCCTCTGCCTCCAATAAGTCCTCCGGTACTTTGGCTTTTGCTTCTGTAATATGTTCAATTTGGCTATTAATTTCTCGATTTTTAAGATCCAGGCGGTGCAATGCTGATTTATGCGGAATCAATTTGAGTTGTATACATATTTCTGTCTGCAGATTTTGTTTCTGCAGCATGTAAATCCACTCATTTCCCGGAAACTCCGTAACATCTGGGATGTGAGCCAATGTTAAGAAAGTCTGATAGGAAGTCGTAAACCCGGTACTTATTTTAAGGCGCCGATCTTCACGGGAAATATTCCCGTTAAACAAATTAACTACATCCCGATGATATGGACGTACAATTTTTTCTTTCTCAACATCGACTTCATCGTATCTTGGATTCCAACTCTCTTTTCTCAGATTCTTATAAAATAATTTTGCGGATTTTCCTGTCCCTCTATATGGTAATCTCCGGAATAGCCATTGAGTTTCCTCTGTCGTGGTTGCTTCCATGGCCATCTTAATTTCATTTTCATCCAACCATCTTTTTGCCATTTTTTGATAAGCTTTGATTTTACTTTGTAGGATATCTTTTGTATCCAGGTTCATCTGCACGTTTATGGCATTTATCGGATCCCGGAAAAAGTATTGCACCGCATCCCAAAGTTTTTCAACCGCCTCATATTCCGCTGCTTTATTTAGTTTTATGACTATGTAAGTGTTATAGTCATTTGTCAGTCCTGCCTTCTTAGTTTTTTCTTGTAGATATTCCTCTGTCAATTTGATTTGTTGTTGTGCTGTGTTATATAATATATCGTTCTCTTTGATTCGTTTTCTCAAATTATCAAAGTGCTCTTTCAGATCCTGCTCAACGGGAATTATTAATATCTGGGCCTCGCTCATTATACCCATAAATAATCTCGCCAGCTGCAAGAGCTTATTAACCTTCCCTTGCGTGCTGAGATAATCATAATTGAAACCATGTAATCTATATGCCGACCAGCAGCTGCCATCTGCATTAAAAATAAGATTATCTACAAAGTAATTAATTGGACACTGATACATAATCCCTCTCCTTTGCTATATTCTACCTTCGCTACAATTCCATGTGAGCTTTATGGTAGCTTCTTTATCTGGCGTCGTCTGAAAAAACTCAACAGATTTTCCTTGTTCAACAAATAAAAATGTAATGACACCTAACATATACCGTAATGGATTCTTACCATCCAGTTTTTTTGTCATTAAAAATTTACTGATTGCAAATGGAAGCATAATGGATCGGATCATTACCGGGATATTTGAAACTCCCGGTAATAATCCAAAAATCACATTACATACGACCCATGTAGCTCCAAAATACAACAGCTCCCAGGGATCAATCGGTATAGGAAGAACTATATTTTGGATTGCGTATATCTTCTTTTCAATTTTCCAGATCTTATGATAACTGTATAATGTAATTTTTTCGCTTGGCTTTTCCATATCAACCACCTGTTACAATTCTACCGATCGTATCTCCAATATTTGCTATTGTCTCTGGCTGTTTACACAAGAAAGCTATAAGACCTCCTACTATAATTGTTATAATAATTGCAGATGTCGCGTGCTTTAAGACTCCCGCGATTGCTCCAAAAACCGTAATCGCAATCACAACCCAAAACGCCTGATCCAGAAACCATTTGACGCCTGATTCAGCGTAATTGCCACCACCACTCGCAAAACTCATCATTGTCATAGCAAAAACAAGCTGGATGGTTAAAACCATAAGTACACACCTTTTAAAATTGTCATTTCTCAATAATTTACACATTTCTCTTCCTCCTGATTTTAATAGTTAATGTTACTTATTTTGGAGTTCATATCTTTGATGTAATACCGATCGCCCTCCTTCACCATCGTAATGTTATACTCCTGATATATAATTTCTTCATTAACTGTATCCTGAATTTTCACTTTCAGAAGACAGATAATATCATTTCCCACTGGCATGTAGGATCGTATTGATTCTAATTTCTGGAATGTATACCGCTTCGATAAGCCAATGAATTTATTCTGATCGGCACCCGCCGCAAGTAAATAATTAATCATGCTTTGATCCTGTGAGTAATAGGCATCCAAAAAATTAGTGACTGCCGACTTTAATGGTTCACTGTCTATCTCACTTCCTAAAACAGATTCTTGTGAATTGTAATCAGTGTCCCGGCGTACATCTGTAACATAAACAGGTAATGCCTCAATAGCGTATCCGTTATCAGTAACTACTACGGGGACTTTTAGGGTACAACGCTCTTTGATCTCCGAGGTTTCCTCCGTAGCCGCATCCATTAAATCATATTGAACTTCGGCTGCCACAAATACATCGTATATGTTCTCCGCATATTTTTCTTTTCTGTAGGCATCTACATATGTAGCCGTTGCATTACTGCGGAATCCATAGACACCAGCGATATTCAAAACCCGCTTTGATACATATGGGCTTATTCGTTTCTTAAACTCCTCCTCGCCTGATTTCGTGTAAGTCAAATATTCTTTTACAAAGTCTTGAGCATACCTCATTAATTCCTCTTCATGATCCCCATTATTTTTTTGCTCTTCCTTAAATTCATTGATTATTCTTGAAATTTCCGATACTTTGTCAGGTTTGATGATCTGGACGACGCCTCGAAAGAAAATGAAAAACAGGATAAGCCAAAATATTACTCGCAAAACTCTCATTCCTGTGTTTTTTTTCATCACATAGGAATCGTCTTTTTCTTTTTTGACCACCTTTTTTTCTTTTATTTTCAGTTTCTTTTGTTGCGGTTCTGCTATGGGATCACTTTCTGGTTGTGGCTTTTCCCCTTTTTTAGTAAGTTTCTTCTTAGGCTCTGCCACCCTATCTTTCTTTTTTTTAAATATCATCATCTACACTCCATTCGATTGACTCATCAAAATCAAAGTCCAAATTTCCGACAGCCTTATAGCGATCCAGACCATAATCCACCGCTGCAATTACCTGGTCGGGATCTTCCTGTGCATTAATTGGCGGCTGCTCATAGTATTTAGGAGCTTTCCCAGTCCTCTTTTGATCGATCAGCATAGTACCAATATCTGCATATACCTCATGCATCATCGAATCCTCGAATAGATATGCCTGGAATTCAATCAATTCATTACCGCGTAGAAAGAGGAAACGCCCTTTAACGTCCGGTAAATTGATTGCGGCTGTCGTATTTAATACAATCTCAGAAGCGGCCTTATCAGCGAATCTCCCACATATACGTACCGGTATATTATTTTTGATCTGACCTGTCAGTACATTCGCGTCTGGCCTCTGCACTCCCATAATCATATTGATGCCTGTTGAACGTGATAATCTGGCCAATGTAGATAACAGTCCCTTGATTTTTTCATATATTTCGCGCTCTTTCTTGGGAACCCCCGTTGTATCCATCATCTCTGCGATTTCGTCGCAAAACACCCCGATCCTACATAGGCGGCTATCAGTTTTTTCGTTATACTCTGCTATATTTTTCGCTCGGTATTGTCGAAAAAGTTGAAGACGCAATTGATTTTCCTTCACCAATTCTTCCAGGACTTTTACGGCCTGCTCCCTATCTGTAATTACCTCACCATAAGCCTCGTAGTCCAGACCAAATTCTACACCACCTTTAAAATCCAGCATGATTACTTTTGCCTGTTTCAATATCATCTGCCATAACAGGACATGCAAAATTACGGATTTACCAGATCCTGTTTCTCCAGCAACCAGTACATGGGGCGTTTTGTTTAGGTCAAATGATACTTGGCCCATGACACATTCCCCTACCGCCATGCGGCTTTCACCTTCTGGAGCTCTCGAATCCTCCCATTCAACCAATGTCGGCAATTTGTAATCGCTGGAAAGGGATATGATTTCAACAATTTTCTTGCTGCCCTTATTATTAATCTGCAAAATCGTACAATCTAATGCCGTCTCCAGGCGTTCTTGATTCTTTCGCCATTCCCCTACACTAATTGAAGTTTTAAAAGTATAAATAGTCCTTTTATCCTCATCCTGGTACATATCCAGAAAATAGGGATATTTTCCATCCCTCCCTTTAAACTCGATTGCCTGAAATATCTTATAGAATTCCTTTGCTTTCCGATCTGTCGAACTACCGATAATTGCTAGATAAATCAATGGAAGGCATAGTATTACAATAAATACTATTTTTTGAAATACGCCCGGCATCTCCACTGATTTCAGGCAATCGAATACAGGATTTCGATAAACATAAGCTAAAACCGATATAGCCAGCATAACCAAAAGAAATACCACATTTTTTATTGAATTTAGTTTTTTGATGCCATAAAATATCATTTTGAATCCATGGCCGATCCCCATGACTATATTGGATAATGCTGCATCTATATCTTTATCTATCTGTGATTGTTTTGATGCCATTCTCCCTCTCCTCCTTAGACTGAGCCATAACTATAAGGCGTTTCTGTCCATAGCACGTTGATAATGTAATGATGGGGTATTCCGGATCCGGGAGCTCTCCAGGTACTATCCGAGAGAGCTGCACCATTTCATTTAGAAATGTACTGTATTCCACATCATTAAATCGATCTGCATATGGATAATCATTATTTTCAGATATAATTTGTACTGAAAATACTTTGCAATTGACTGCCTGTCCATCATATCTGATCTGCACATCCGGATGTTCATCGAACCACGACTTTTCCAGATATCGTTTTAATGTTGCGAACATCCCCCCATCTTTCATGTTATGACCATATATCACCGTATTTCGATTTTCGAATAATTTCTGACCATGCCGGATAAATAAGGTTCCATAGACACTCCTATTTCCATAGAAATCATGATCTAAATAGTTTTTTTTAGGATTGCTATGTACTATGGGATAATCAATTTTCGTATCACCTATTGTTATCCAGCCTATATAATCCGCATTTATTTGCTTCATAGTATGAGTTAAGTTATCTTCTGGTTGAACATCACCAGTTTTTGCCTCAATCGAAACCAAATCTTCCAATTTTTTTTGGTCTTGTATTGTCTCGTAGCACAACGCTGCAGATGTATATGTATTCCAGGCCGTGACCAGGCCATAGCCAGAATACAAAAATCCCACTGCACAGCACATAAGAACAATCGCAAATATCTTATTTCTCATAGGCCCAACAAGTTAATCGCTTGCTGGATCAAATCTTTAAAAACGTTATACATAGCTACCCTCGTATCCGGATAGAGGATGCAGATTGCTCCGAGTGCTGACAGCAAAATATGTATAATTCCTAATATTGTTTTAATCAGGATTGTTATATTTTTTATTAATACCTCTGTCAGCCGCTTCTTCTCTATCCGGATAATTCCCTCCTCTTCCACATCATATTTTTTTCGCAACTTCTGCTGTTGCTGCTCGAACTCCTCTTTTTTTATAACCTTATTGGCAAGCCTATCATCAAATTTCACCGTAATCCTGTGCCAAGGATCCCCCCGCCTCTTTAGGCGGCTGGAGGAATTGGCGTTATTTCAGGCGCTCCTTTCTTGATAATGGGTTTCGGGCTTATGCATACACAAGCCCTGTGTTCTGTTTTAGCGGGTTATTGACAGTCAGTTTCCTAAAATATACGCATAGATATCGTTCTCAACATAGGCAAACGGATCTGGCGTGTACAATGCAAAATACGTATCTAACTTATATGGCCCCATGGCTCTCTTCACATTTTGCTTTTCGTGATCCGGAATAAAAGAAAATATATATTTTACGTCTTCATAACATTTTTCCAGCATAATTTTCTCTACATACTCTATTTCATTTGCTTTTATGCCTCCAACAATAATTTTCAGATCCTGTTCTAAGAACGATATCTGCTCAAAATCCGGATCACGAATATTTCCATAGTCCTTAATTATGTAGTCATATCCTTGGCGATTTGCATATACGATCTGGCCGCTGCTATACAAATCTACATCCATGAAGGAAATACAGTGTTCCTTTTTCACAATATCTTCTTTTTCTAACTCCTGTAATTTTTTCAAATACTGCTGGCCCATTTCAACATAGGCCGCATCGTATTCTAACGCCTTGAGATTAAGTATCATCTGTAGAGCTTGTGTCGTCGTCCCAATCCGCGCTTGGCTTCCCGCGATTCCCACCGTCATTTTTTTTCTCCTCTTTCTTCTTTTTGGATAACCGATGCAGTATCAGGATAAGAGCAAATATTAAGATAACAAGCCCTATACTTATACTGATTGCTGGATGGTTCCTAATAAAGTTGATAATCATATCCCCTAATCGCTTTAAAAACTCCCACCATCTGAGATTTTTCTCCTGATCTATCGGATCCACCGGTTCCTCTGTCTGTTCAATGGTACTGTCTTCATGTAGACTATAAATAGATCTGACTGCATACCCCCTTCTACTTTCAAACACTGTAACGCCCTCGTAATATGCCACCACATCAGCCACCAGCTTTGAGCCCTTCGCAGTGGCTTTTCGATACACAACCCCATTTTCCGTCCAGGGTTCCGTGTCCCATTCCACACTATCAATCCTGTAATATTCTGGATCAACGTGGATCAAATCAAGAAGTAAGTCCTCGTAACCGGCAAACGGGGCCTCTTCACGTTGCGGAATCAAGGTATTATTGATTGCATATGTATCCGCATCGGCAGCCTCTACAACTACTGGAAATTCAAAGTCGTTAATCCATCGGTAATTATCGTATTCATAATTAATCAGTGGGGCCTCCACTGTATTCTTCTGTCCAGATAGGTCATCCGTTGCTTCGATTTCACAAGTCCCTGGTACCCTGTCGATTTGTTCAACTGCATCATAGGTGATGGTATCCCCTACACATTTCGTATGTTCTTCTATAACCGCTTCTATAACCTCATAGCTCTCCAGATCATATTCACGGTTTTCATAGATGTACTGAGCTTCTGGCAGATATATTTCATATTCTCGCGGATCTGCAATGAACGGAGATATAATAATCAATTCTTCCCCGGTTAAGCTCACTTTCTGGTTATCGTCGGCTACTACGGAATTCTCCGTAGTAGCCATGATCTCCTCTGCGGCATAAGCCGATCCGGAAAAAGTAATAACCAGCGCAATTAAGGCACATACATACCGCTTCATTTTTTCTTCCTCCTCCGGATAAATGCAATTCCAACGATACCCGCTAAAGATGCAGCACACAGTAACAGATATCTCCTGATTGGGGTATCATCACCGGTTTTTACGCCTGGGACATGTATACCTGGTATTCCGAACTCAGTATATCCGCGTCCACTTAATCCGGATCGGTATACCGCTGTAACTCGGCCTATCTTCTTTTCAGGCTTACCGTCTTCTGGATAGTTGTAAATTACCGTGGTGCCGGTTATGCTGCCATCCAACTGGATAACAAATTCATAGACCGTATCATTTAGTTTGTAACCGGCCGGGGCCTCTATTTCTTGGATATAATATCTACCAGCGGCCGGCGGGTTAATTGTGAAGCTGCCATCCTCTTCCGTTAGTTCAACTGTCGTCCATGTGTCATTCCATATTCGTACTTTGGCTCCGGATAAGCGTTCCCCTGATACTCCATCGATTTTTTCGATTTTGATATCTGGTACCGGTACATTTACTACACTTACCGTACTCTGATTCGTAATTCGGCCATCCCTGATCGTGAAACTATAGACTTCATCCGTCACAATATATCCCGGGGCTGCTTGCGTTTCTCGGTATGTGTATGTACCATCTCGCGGCACATCAAACTTTGCATAGCCATCATATCCAGTCACGTACACAGAATATAAGTTACCATTCGGCTGATACACGGAAAATTCAACACCTTCTATCCCCTTTCCGGTCAATGCATCCACTTTTCGCAGGTACATCTGATTTACGTCTGGCTCCGATGTTGGTTTTTTAGGGTCTGACATCCTTACTTCGACTACTTCCGCTCCCTTGGGTACCGTAAACGGGACATCCGCTGATAATAAATAACCAGCTGGAGCCTGTACCTCATGCAGATAATATTGTCTGCCCGCAGTCAATTGCCCTGCAATCTCCATGGCGTCACCTGTGCTCTCAAAATCAGGAATAACAATATTTTTCTGTGCGTCAAGCACCTGGAGCACTGCCCCCTTTAGGTGATTCCCCGAGCTATTCATTTTAATGATGCGTACTTTGGTCATTTCATTTTTCATTTCAATTCTGTCGATGGTTCCATCCAGACTTACCGTAAATTCGACCGCAGATGCATAAGCATAGCCCTCCAGTGGTCTTTCCTCACACAATAGATAGGTTTCTCCAGCTACTAATTTAGCGGTAATTATATGGGGATCTTCTGCTGATATCCATTCTTCTATCACCGCTCCAGCCATATTGCGGATGCTCATATAATTCCCCGGCAGCTCATTGTCACCAGTTATCGCCTTCTTCGACACAATTACCTGTGTAGGTTTATCGACCATAAGGACGATATCTTCGCGTCCATCTAAGCTTACCGTAAACATTACATCCTCTGCATAGGCATATCCATCACGCGGACTTATTTCATGGAGCCAGTAGCTTTGACCGGCAATAAGCTGGCCGATAAGCTGCTTAAACTGATTACCAGTAGTAAATATCAGCTCTTCTCCTGCCTTAAAATCTTCGGTTGTCCTGGCTGCAATTGCCGGCGACTTATCTGCATTAAGGATCTGCAGCTTGAACCCTGATAATTGGTGTTCTGCTTCCGAAGGGCTGGCTACCATGGCTTCTGTCAACTTTTCAACTAATAGATTAGTTGGCTTATCTTCCATAACAATTTCTATTGTTTTTGGGCTTTGGGGTACCGTGAATGGGATTTTTTTGCTGTATGCGTAGCCCGAAGGCGGTTCCACTTCTTCAAGTGTGTAACTTTCTCCAGCCCGCAGAATACCATTAAGCTGCTCTGGCTTTCCCGATGCCGTAAACTGATAAACAACCGCGCCATTACTGTCGGATACCTGATATCGCCCTCCGCTTAATGGTTCCTTTGTGACAGCATCAATTTTTAACAATGACACGTCCGTTTTAGTATCTTGCATAATTACTACCTCTGGTATTCCATCCTCGTTGACCGCAAACTTTATTTCATCCTCATAAGCATAGCCGGTGGGTGCCAGATCCTCACGCAATATGTACTCCTTCCCCGGCATAAGAATATCCGCTGGAATCAGAACTTCTTTATCTGCAGTTTTGTCGAACTCATAAATAAGCCCGCCTGTCGCGGCATCCAGAAGGCTATAGTGGCCACCAGAAATTTCTTCATCCGTTGTGATATCGCGCTTACTGAAATATACCTGTACCGGCCGATCCTCCATGTCCACATTGTCAACCGATCCTGATTCGTTTAAGCTAAATCGGTAGATACCGCTTTGCCATTCTTCGCCATCACTATACTTGGTTGTCTCCATCAACCGGTAATTTGCTCCTGCCGTCAGAATATTACGTTTCGTCTCATCATTACGATGATTTTCAAACACAGCACTTTGCAGATCCGGTGTAATCTCACCCGTGTAGGTTTCCGTAATTAATTCATAATCATAGGCAGCTTCCTGGTTAATCTCGTACCGGGTTCCATACGGGAGGCTTTCAAATGTCACCGCTTCCTCTCCAGCCAGAGTAATCATACCTTCGCCTTTAATTCTCCCATTCCGAGAGCCGGTGAAATTCTGATACCCTCTCAGAATATTTCCTGAACTATCAAAGAACTTTATTTTATATTTGAAAATATCTTCTATCTCCTTTCCAGTTCCTGACAGATGGTTTCGAATCGTTAAACTGCCTGCAGGTGCAATGGGATTCCCTAATTCAAATTCCGGGATATCCCCAACTTGGAAGGCTGTTTTGGCCCATCCTTTGGTTTCCACTACAGCTGCCACCAGTTCCACCGTCCCGATCTTATGAGGCTCTACGTCCTGTATCTGCCATGTTACGATTCCATTCTGTTCTCTCGATGATCCCGAAGATCTCATGTAATCCAGGCTTTCTTGTAATATTGCTCTAATCGTTATGTCTGCCGGCTGATTTGACGGGTTTTCGTAGGTTATGGTATATTTCATTACGTCACCCTTTTTAACCGCCGCATATCCCTTTCCTACGTTTCCAGTTACTTGAGCAACAATCGCTTCTTCCACTACAGGATTTTCGATTGTATACTCCAATTGATTCGGATTAACAATCCAGGCCGCCAGTGTGCTTCCCTCCTGGTCTGTAAGCTCCTGCATCGTCTCCAAATATGTCCTTAACGGTTGTGTATAACCACCCTCCTCATCAAAATAAATTCGTTTTGTCTCTTTACTGCTCTTTTCTACATGACCATCGGAGTACCTGGTATACTCTGTAATTTCATACAAATGCCCCTCCAGGATCCCATCAGCCTCTGTCAGTTTTAGATCTGTGCTGCCTATAAATGCCGGCAATTCGCTTCCATCATCCAAATCTTTAAAGACTGTAAAAACCTTATTCGCCACTCGGCCAGTAACCGTCATAGATTCAATAGTTCCATGATCGTCGGCAAATTTAATTACGCTGAAATCATTTGCAATATTTCGAAGGCCAGTTCCGAAGGTATTAACGGTAAAGATCACCGGATCCGCCAGATGCATCCCTGCAGGGGCTTCCAATTCCTCCATGATATATACATGGTTTGCTGATAACTTTCTCTTTACGGTAAAACCATCAGCTCCAGATATGATCTCCTCAATGGCTTCTCCATCTTTCACATACTGACCATCTACAACTATTGCGTTATATATCGCAATCCTGGCTCCTTTTACAGCCATTCCGGTGTTAAAATTAGTCTTTTTAAACCTAATCTCCGTCGGCCGATCCACTACTTCATGCGTGTAAGTGACTACCTGACTATTGACATTTCCATCAAACTGAAAGTATTTCACTCCACCATCAACCTGATACAAGTCTGGAGGCGATATTTCTTCGATTTTATACGTATATGGCGATATTGTTCCGTCGGTCTGAACTACCCCAACCGGTAGCCCCGGCAATTCCGCTTGACCGGATTGGCCTGTAGTTATATACCACATTTCCCCAGTATCTTTATTTGTTACTTTGAATCGGGCATTTGCAAGCATTTCCCCAGTATCTTCCGCCGTCTTTTTAATTTCCAACCGGCCTTGTGTCGGTTTGTTTACAATCCGATACACCGGTACCGTTTCAGCCCCCACCTCAATTTTTACTGGATCCGCCATTGCCATATAGGGTGGAATCTCTAATTCCGCAATGTAATATGTCCCATATGGGATCTCGCTGATTTTATGGGGCCTTAGATCACCAACTTCAAAACCTGTCGGGATGTACCCTGCAAACTTGTCTTGCTCTGTATATCTCCCATCCGATCCGGAAATCCAGCTTTCAACAAGAAGTGTGTCAGTCTCAGCAAAATTCCCGTTTTCATCGGCTCGATACAAGGCCAGTTTGACACCTTCTGCAGCGTAATCCTCTACGCCATCCGTAATCACCTTGAGTACCTGTATATGCTTATCTATATTTTCCAGGCTGAACCGTTGTACGGCACCGGTTTCTGTGATCGTAATTGCCTTCGGTTTTGCAGCTTCATACCCTTCCGGAACCTGCGTTTCTACGAGAACATAATTTCCAACTTTCATACCATCCCGTACATCAGTAAAAGGTAGATAATCAATCCTGTGCATCCCCTCCAGAGTGTCATAGCTCTTCATCATGTCTGCCAGTTCCCGGTAGTTAAATTGGTATTCAAAGTTTAATGGGAGTTGGCCGGAATCGTCAGTGGCTCCATTTGTCACATTCCGGTAAATCGTAATCCGGATCGTCTTGCCCTCATCGGTTTGCCACAATTGAACTGTACTGTCTGTCATCCCGGTCTGTTTATCTGAAATCCTATTTGCGGATCTCTCACCTCTTTTCGTTTGCCAGGTTATATATACAAGCTGATCCCCCTCTTCTTGATATTTTTCTTCAAAGCTTGCGATAAAAGAGGTATTGCCTCTGAACCCTAAAAAGTTTTTTATGCGATCTACAAAATTAGTGCTTGTCTCATAATTTTCGGTATAATCCGATAAATCATCAGTCATCCACTCTTCGATCAGCTGGGCCTCGTCATATTGCGGCTGGCCATCTACAATCAATATATTCCCATTTCCATCCGTCTTGGCCCTGTAAAGTGCCAGTCCTGCAGCGTGGTCATTTAATAGCTGACTCATATTTCCATTCGAGTCCCTATAATATTTATATATCTCAAGCTTCACATGGTCGTTTTTTAGATTGTAGGTTTGGACTTCTCCAGATGCCTTCACCTCTACTTCCATCGAACAACGCACAAAACCACTCGGGGCCTCTTTTTCTTCTAAAATATAGTCGCCGGCGGGAATCCCTTCAAAATACTTGGGGGTTCCGTCCGTTATCCAGTCTGCAACCACTGTTACTGGGGTATTATCAACGGTATTTTCCACCACCCACTCAGCCGGCCGCGCCTCCACTTTTTCAAGGTAGTAGCCCTTCGGATGAGCTGCCGTATCGGTCGTATATACCCGCCGCGCCTTATACATGGTCAGATGTGATCCCGCTATCTGCCCGTAGCTATAGCTTCCCTTTGGCTCGGCAGTGCTTAATCCAGTTTGATAATCGCTGATAACATCGATTCGGTATTGATCGGCAGCATCCGTCTTCACTATTTCTACTTTTATTTTCCCATCCTGCAGCTCTGCCGCTTGTATGCCCGTAGTTTCCGTTACTGTCACACCCACGGGAAGGCTCTGCACATAACCGGCCGGTGCCTCTAACTCCTCCAGAATATAGGTTCCAGGAATTACACGCTTCAACATATCTACCTGTCCCACTGTCATTTCTGCCCCAAATGGATCATTTGGGTATTTCTCTCCTGTAATCCATGTATTTTCCATGATCCAGGCTTCGCCCTGGCGGTGATATAGCTTTTGGTCATCTGCAGGATCCTCTTCTTCCCCAATCTCTCGTAATTCCTGTTCGTTATTAATCCGGTAAGCATTTCGATTGAACGCGGGAAGAAGATCATAGTAACGATATCTTACATAGTCATTGTCAATATCATAGACTGGCTCTCCCTTCGTGTATTCTTGGTCGGATCTCTGGTAATATTCCGGAAGCCCATGCTCATCTATGGTCGGGTTTACGGACTTTTTAAGCCCTGCTCCATCATAGGTACCAATCGTATATTCATTTTCTGTATCGGCATCTATGGACGCGATCCGGTAAGTTTTAATTTTTTCTTGCGCAATTATTTCGCCATTTCTTTTCGAAACATTTACAGGCCATACCATAATTTTCTTGTATGGTTTCCCGTCTGCACTTATAGCATCTTCCGTTGTGTAGGCCATGCCGGTTGTCGGATGCACCATAGCATCCCGGTTGCCATCTGAAACATGATAGAGGCTTGTTCCCGCCGGCAGCGTAAAGCGTTTATCCACGGAAGAATACTGTACCTGCTCCAGATCCCCTCCCGTAAGTTCGAAAATCGGCCGGCCATTTTTCAATACATAAATTGATTCCTGATTTTTTACTTGTATACGGTTCCCATATCTGTCAAATCCCCAAATACGGCCATCTGCTCCCGTCTCTGTTACCGTCAAATCTCCCAGCGAATAATACAAAATATCCGAATCCTTCCGGTCAATCGTCTGGTACGTCCAGGTTCCCGGCCCCGTTGATCCAGAAACACTCCCGGCTACATCATCTAAGTTGACAAATTCTACTCGGTTCCCGGCATAGCCTTCCAGAACCTTAATGCTCTGCACATTATTATTACGATCCCGGACTACCTCTACTCCATCATAGCCGTAATCGCCGCTGTCCCCGTTGGCCGTCACTTCGATGGCATCATACAGGGTTACTCTGGCCCCGGCCACGTATCGGTTAATATCATCGGCAGTATCTAACGGCCGCGTTACCACCCCATAACCAGCAAAAATACCATCAATGTATACTGGCTCCACTGGCTCTCCAGACGCTTTCCGACTTTCTAAATATTCCAGCGTCCCCTTATACCATGCATACCCGAGGTACATACCATTTTTATAGGCATACTCCAGATTTTCTTTTCCGTATTTTGCCCCCAGCTCCGCCTCGGTTCCCTCGACCCGCGTATTTGTTTTGTAAGTGACAGTCTGATCCTTGACCTTGATCTTCGAGATCTCCAGACGGATCGGGGTATTACCCACATAGATTCTGGCCGTGTCTTCAATTCCCTGCGGCCCCTCCCCCGTCTCGTCCTCGTAAATGGATGCTGCCACCCGGTTGTCTCTGTCGCCGTCTAAATAATAAGAAATCTTGTCCGAATAGATCTCAATAGCCACCGGTTTCGTTCGGACGTAGCCAGCTGGCGGCCGTACTTCACATAAGACATAAGTTCCTGCCCCTAAAGGCTGCGGAGTTACCAGATATCCGGTATTCTGATCTTGGATGGCCGTCTGTGTTAGATCTTCTTCTTTTGCTTGTATACCGTCCCGAGTCGTCGTGAACGCCTCAAACAGCCCTGTACGCCGGCCCGATTGATCGGTTAGGATAATTTGTTCCGCCTCGCTGCAAATCGGTGTACCGGCTGGCACATATCCCGTCCATAATCCACCGATATCCGGAAGAGCCCTGGCGGCCGGCGTGATCTGTGTAGCCCCCATGGCCTCTAAAAACTCTTTTGAACCCTTTATTAATGTTTCCTGCTCATAAAACTTTATCAGACCATCCGTGTCTTGGCCGTCTTCCCGCTCCGCTGCATAAAGAGCAAAAAAGGCACCATCGTGAAGAATATTCTCGCCTGTCTCTGCATCGAGCTTTTCAATGCGGAGTTTGCTTGTATAATAGGTGTTCCGATACTTGCGATATGCATATCCTTTATAGCTGGAAGAACCATCCGGTTTCTGCGCCATATCAACCAGTTCATCTACTGGCTCTGTTACAGTCCAGGGAACCAACATAGGAGCATATTTTCCGTCATACGCAATCTGCATCCCCTCCATGACTGTAATGTTATCTTGATACTCCTCTCCCTTCTCTGTTGGGTAAGAAACGTTATTATAAACTTGTTTGTCCTCTGAAATAGAGCCATAGTGATAGATCCGTTCCACCGCATCGGCTTCATATTGTTCACCGTTGGCTGTTGTCTTCCCGGTGTTCCCGTCGTCAGCAAAATAGTAGCTGTCCGGATTGCCGCCCTGCTCTTCCGGATCGACGATGGTATTATAGTAGTCTTTCGTCGGATCCATGGGAGACTGGGTGATTTGAAAATGCGCCGCCCCGGTGGGATCGCCGGCGGCAGTTCCGTCCAGCTTATCCAGATCCAGGCCGTACTTGTAGATCTCATAATCGCCATAATAGCCATGGGCTTTTATTATATAGTTATTTTCGTTTCCCACCTCTGGCCACTCTTCATTGAATCGTATGTAGTACTTTGCTGTTAATTTTGCGACCGGCTCACTCTCTTTATATTTGTAATGGTTACTTAACTGCTCCGGAGTTGTATCGACCCCAGCCTTTCCACCTTCATACACAGCTGGAAGTTCAATTTCTTTTGGTTCATCGATTTTATAATGTTTATTGTAGAAATCGTCCAGATCCTTCTCGGCTGGCTGCTGTTCGACAGTTACATAAGATCCGTAGGGAAGATATTCAGATACACCATAACAGTATTCAGCTGCCGCATCTTCCTGATCTGCACTTAGGGTTGTTTTGTCGCCATCTTTACCACCATCCGCCTCTCCATCCCACTCGATTGAATAAATTTCATCCAAATCGTATGTAAAGAATGGCTTCAAGTAGTTTTCTGCTTTCATAATGGCCTGAAAGAGAGCTATATCATATATTTCGTCCTGGTAGCTTTCACTGCCCGTTGCTCCCTCCGTTTCCCCGGCATTGTTTTCTTTCACAAGTTTTTTTACTTCGTCATCCAGATACCAGGAAATTGCAAATTGCCTCACATGGTCAGATCGTGTTGCATTTTCCTTCGCGGCATCTGAGGTGTTAATCTCATTCCGGATCTCAGCGTTATTATGCCCGGCTGGATATGCGTTTTCAGCCCCATCTTTACCAAATAGTAAAGATTTTATGATAGCAAATGGTTTAAATGATGTGCTTCTATCATTCACTTTGTCCCATTTATCTTGATTGGCGACATTAATTGCATGAAAGAATTTGCTGTAGTTGTAACGTGCAATCGTTCTTTCGTCTCCGCCTGGCTCCTGTACAGTTTGTATGGTAGTTTCCAACACTGACGTATAACCATTATTCTGATTATCATTTATTTTTCCCGACGTATAACTGTATAACTCAGTATTTGCGATAGCTGCATCGTTTGATCGCCTTACCAACGGATCCGTCAGGTGTGGTACCTTCGAATATATTTTTTGTACTTTTTCCGGATAAGCCGCACGATACGCTGCAATATCTATGATATTTCCATTTCGATCCTGCCAGTCAATTTTTCCTTCCTCGTCTCTGTATAACTGCTCCAAATTAGATTTTAAATAGATTTTAAAGCGGAAGTTTGGCCGGTAAGCTGCATTATCTTCTGTGCCGCCTCCATTCTGGGTAAAACCATCCTCATGGCCGGAACCAGCAAAAGTATTATCTTCATATTTTCCGGCCTCATTTATGGAGATATCCTTTACGATTTTTACTTTCTGCTGGATCGGACGTTGCAATACACCTACTTTATCTACTCTCGTATTTCCATCCTGCCATGGCTGATCCGCTGCTGGCCGCATAAGTGTTATGTACATGACATAGGAATCATCATTCTGACTTAGAGGAAGATAAGTAAAATAACTCTGTTTTACATACGCCTGTTTCACAGAATAGGCTCCGCTTCCATCATCAGAGACTTTAAGCTTAATCTTCTCCGCATTATCAAAGGCTTCCATCGGAAGCGTAATAGTATAAGTTTTCTGTGCTGCGTCATATAGCGAGGTAAGCTTTATTGTCCTTTCGACCTCTTTAAAACCATCTTGCTGCACATATTCCACTTTTGTCTCTTCTGTATATTTTAATTCCCCAGCATCATCGATTTGTTGCTCACCAGCTGCATACACCCAATATGAAGGCGTTTGTGCTGTTACCAGAGTATACATTTCCGGAAGCTGTTCAGGGTACGTTACATTGAGGCCGCTAACCTCCTGATCCTTCAATGTAGCCCGTTCCAGAAAGCCATTTTTCATTTGGAAGGATATAACTGCAGGATTTGAAACCACATCATCATATCTGGCATAGACAAAATATCCATTACCGCTGTCTTTCTTCATATACAGCCGGTCTTTGTCTGGTACATAAACGCTATTATCACGGCTATCACCATACAGCTGCCATTCATATTGCATAATTGCGTACAGGCTGCCGCCTGATTGCTCCATATCCGTGATCCGCAACGCATTAAAATACTGTAAGTCATAATTCAATATGGCCGTTGTAATTGCTGTGATTCTCTCTGTATCTGTTGTTCCTGATAATTTCACTCTTATCCAGGGCGCATCTGTTCCTGGCTCTTTATATCCCAGATTTTCAAGTTCTGTATTGTATAAACTCTGGAAAGCGGCTGCAGATCCCCCGGAGTGAAGATCGGTTACGGTTGGTGTCCCCAGCGTGTGATAATTTAGCGGTTTGGCCCCAATCGTTTTATCTGTCTTGGCCGATACTGCATTTACTGTGTAGGTCTGCCCGCTGGCAAATGAAACAGTATCTCCAATATCCGCCAGTACCTTCTGACCGTCGCGGAAAACAAATGCTCCTGTAGTTGCAATAACTGGTTTTTTAATTATGCTATACACAGGTACCGTTATTTTTTCTGGAACCTTTTCGATTGTAGATATCGAAAAGGCCGCCCCGGCCGGAAAGTCATTTCCTTGCAAAGTAATATCGTGTTCTACATTCTGTGCTGTTATATCAAAATAGTTGCCATTATTCGTCAAATCAAGGGTGATTGGCCCTATTGTTACATCGGCTGCCTTAAATTCTCCCTCAAAGTTATTCTGACCATTTGTAATGAGATTTGTTTTCCCATTGACAGAAAGCTCGTATCCCTCGGATCTGGCAAGTTCTTTTATATAATAGGTTGTTCCTCCCTCTTCAACGATCAGTGGACGTCCAATCCAGCAGTTCCCATTTTCTTCCTCATTATTAGATATCGGATAGGTGGCATATGTCCCCATTACTCCATCAATACCGGCCTGATTAGAGGAGTTTTTCTGGTACGCTGACCCGTCTCCAGCAACAGAGTCAATTAGTTGGATCACTCTACCATCGGAATCATGGCCGATATAGTTTTCGATATCATTGACCGCATCAGCGGCAGCCTGATCCCTGTACAGATTATCGGGGCCATGGATATCGCCTGGGCGTTTTTCGATCATTCCGGAATTATAGTTCCAAGTCATTCCCGGAGCTTCTGTGTAAGCCATGAAAGAAGCATCACCGTTCCGATCTGTTGTTGCTACAGCGACAAGGTCGTCCTTCTGATACACAGTCCCAGTATGTCCATCCGGATGATTAATATTCTGGAGCGCAAATAGCCCATATACGGCCCCCTCTAAGGTTCCATCCCCTACGGCATCTCCATACGCATCATAATTATCATTTTCTCCATCTTTTAGGTACAGATCTCGTTTATTGATATGTATTTCTCCCTCAGTTCGATGGTCGTATACCACAAATGTATGGTCTACAATGCTTCCATCTATTGGCGATATAGTAGGGACTTCGGAAGGCTTAAAATTTCCATCGAGACTATCATTATTATCATCATCTGCAGATGCATACAGCGAAACTGTATTTTTTTCAATCAGCTTTTTCGGGGCTTCAAACAAGTCTTTTAGCTGGCTCAATAATCTAGTTTTTTTCTTCGCATTAGAGGCGGTAGCATTGGATGGAGTTGCCTCTTCGCTGTCCTCCTGCTCGATATCCTCCATTTCTTCCACTTCATAATCAGCCGTGGAAGCCGATGCATGAGCTGGCGTTGCAACATTGGTATTCCCATCTGCTACATAATTTGTCCGCTCTCCTCCCAGATCCGCTTGAGGTAAAATGGGCTGCAGCATCTTCATCCGCATCTGAGTACTTTCTTTTAATGACGTAGGTTTATTATTAGAATCTTTATACTCAGAAGAAGTAACTGTTTTTATTTCTATCGGTATATCATCTTTATGCACCCCATGAATGGTATAGCCTGGGCGCGGGTTTAATTCCACTGCGGAATAATCATACCTCAGTGAAATAAACTGCTTATAATACTCATTTCGATCTGCCTCCAGATCTTCTTGTGCAGTCCCAGGATCAATAGAATGAAAAAAACCTCCTTTGGCCGCTAATTCTTCACATTTATTTACTTCGGCTTCCCATGCCTCCTGTGCAGCTGCTTCGATCTCAGCATCCACTTCCGGATCTCCACTTTCCTCTATATCTGGATCCGGGTGGCCGCCACAATACCCTTTCGTGTAGGTATATGATTTCACATCAGTATGCGCCACTTTATTTGTTGCATTTTCTTCGTTGTCTCCCAGCATCAGTAAACCATCTGAATTGGTCACATTGATATCCCAGGTACAGGGATCATTCGCAATATCGCCATCCGGGTTTCCATCGCCATAGTCCCAACCGTCCCACCGGAGGAATTGGCTCCCTTTCGCGTTCGCCCAATTGTCTGCAGATTCCAGATCTGTGCTGTCTAACTGGCTGGCATCGAAGGCTTCTAAAATGTCCCATTTAGAGCCGGCAAGAGGCTGGCCTGTCTCGGAATCATATTTTCGGAGTTGTACATTATAATGGGTTTCCCACGTTTCTGTATGCTCGTATCGGTCAACCGACACCTTCCAGTCACCTTCTCCCCCGGTACCGGTTAAGATTCCACCCACCAAAATTTCGAGTGGTTCTGATACCGCCGAGAAGTAGGTCTGTGTATTACCCCATGTAGGCCTAGTACCTTTACCTTTGCTGCATCCACGGAAACCGGCCAATCCACCGATCCCAAAACCGCAGTTATAAAAGTGATCTTCTTCGCTGTTCTCCTGAAAACGGAGAACAGCAATAGCGTTACCATCAGAATTACCATCTGCTGACTTAAAATCGATATAACTACCATTATTGTCATATTCCCAACCGGCCGCCAGATTATCCGCTACCAGACGGCGATATACCTCTTTTGAGTACTCATCAAGAGAAGAGTAATCAAACGTCATGTGATACATTCCGTCTTCACCCATGATCGGCTCAGACAGCGGTAATGAAGTACCTATATCGCTGTAATCAAATGTAGACAGGAATTTCGCAGCTCTCCAGCAATTAAAAAAGTATTTTTGCGCCGGCCCGCCATCACGAAACGCGTCATAAATAGCGGTACTTCCCCATGCATCAGGATTCAATCGCTCCGGATAACCAACTCTCACCATATCACGAACATAATCCCAGTCATCCTCTGGACTTACGCCGTGAAAAACACCGCTGTCGGCGTATATGTCGTTGGCCCATATGGAAAGCCACAACAAATAGTAATACATGGAAGAGCAATCAGAATCTTTTAGATCAGACGCGCTTGGCGTTTCATACGCTGCACTTAACATAGATATCATCAATAAAATGAATTTCTTTTCTTCCATATCAACCGGAGCATTTTTTATAAATTCTGGATAATCTCCTAAATTGGTTGTTGGAAAATACATCTGTTTAAAAACCATCTGGCTCCCGATCGGTGCGAACCAGCCCGTATTATGGCTATCAGCACAGGAATAATAGCGGTGATTAAACTTCGAAAAATCTATTTCAATATCTTTTCCATTATGATTAATTGTCACCGTTTTGGCACCTTCGTCCTGAAACCAAAATTTTGTAGTATATCCTCCCATGATTGCTGTCTGCTGCTGGGATAATCCTGTTGGTGTGAGTCCCACCAAAGGATCTAATGCTTCTTGTTCTGCATCTGCAGACCATGTCCAGTCCTTAATAGCCCTGTCCGCATCAGTTAAAGCGTCCATAGAATAATAGCTATATATAGCGTAGGCCGGCGTGGCCAGAGACGATGCAATCATAATTCCGGATAGCAACAGTGCTGTAATCCTCTTTAGTTTCACTTTGATCATTTTCACCACTCCTCGTATTAGTAATGCTTAATTGCCACGTATCACATTATTATCAAATATTAATCAATTTATAGCCCTCCTGATCTTCCGTATTTCTAATACGTATAACCTTAAATCCGATAAATTTGTAATTACTATTTTTTCACAAAAAAAAGCTATCGATATACAATTACCGATAGCTTTTAAGCATTATATTTGAAATTTAATTAGTCTTCAAAATTATAAATAGGGCCACAACAATCGCCAAAACCATAGCCATTAATATCTATTCCATCATCCCGCATGTAGCGGTTGTGGTAAAATATTGGATATCCTTCATAAGTGATAGGATCGTCCCAGTAAAACTCGCTTTTATCTCTTAAAGTTGTATGCCAGTGAATGTCACCATAATAACAATAATTTGTATGCTTTACTACCGCATCGTTTACAACAGCTTCGCCGCGCTCGTTAAAGTAAATACCATTTCTCGTGGTATTTACTAACATGTAACCGTCTTCAAATCCATAAACTCTTAGTTCATATATTGTATTTCCTTGGTGCGCTTCATAGTGCCTGGATCTACTCACTTTAACAATTTTATAAAAATCCCCTGGCTGATCCCTACTATCTCCAAAAGAGTTATAATACCAATATATATTAGATTGACCACTTTCAGAGACTGGCTTACTCCAATCAACTCTCCAGTGATTAGTAAATCTCTCTACATTTTCTTCTGTATCAAGTGCACCTAAGTTCATCAGCTCACAATATTTATCTGGATTATTGATCGCGGTCACATCGGTATGGTCAATCGGTGTGTAATATGCATCATCCAGAGCGGCCCCACTGCTTGTAATATCATATCGGCCTGTCACTGTCCGATTATCCTTATGCGGATTATTTCCGTTCCCGTTTGAGCTGCCAACTCCTCCGGAGCCAGTCGTTCCAGATCCCATATTCTGACCAGTGACACTCTTTGTTTGGATCACACCATCTAATATCCATCTTCCCTCGCCGTCTACCTGATACCCACCCGGGGTTGTTGTCCCGGCCAGCATATATCCATTTCCATCAAAATAATAACATTCTGCGGTGCCATCACCGTTTCCATCAAGCCATTGCCAGGTCGCCGCCGGCCAGCTGGCATCATCATACTGCCACCACCAGCCATTTTGGTTTTGCTGCCAACCTGCAGCATAACAATTCATGCTTGCTCCCGTGACCATTAACGCTGTTATCGCAATTAAAGACATATACTTTTTCATCTTTCTACCCCTTTCTAAATAAATATTGCTCCCGCAATCCCCATAATTATTAACCATGTTCCGAAAAATAATAAAAAGCCGCTTATCGTTTTCACAAAATACTCTTTAATTCTCTTTTTCCACATATCGAAGTAAGAATCAAATTCCTCCAATCCAGCAACATTTCTTCGATAAAAGTGTCGCTTATCTAACCAAAACCACAAATATATTCCAAATGCCAAGAAAAGCCCTCCAGTTATAATACAACATACTGCCATGCAAAAACCTCCAGTTTGTTTTTCAATCCCCACCTATTACTTAAAACAAGTATAGCATAGAGACTTTGTCTGCGCTTTCCTTTTTATTCTACAAATATTGACAGTTTTCGACAAATTAATAAAAGACTACCAGGTGGAATCCGATAGTCTTTTGTAGTAATTTCTGAATTTTTGATTTTGGATTCTCTCATAACCGGTGAAACTGGTGGATTACTAATCCCTCGCCGGTGATGCGCCAAAGGTCTCCTGGTTCTCACCTCTGCTCTATCGGTGTTTATAAATCTCTGGCCATAGATATTTCATGGTACAATTTGACTTCCTCTCTGGCCATGAACTCCTCTGTTGGATAGATACGAAACGTTCCAAATTCGCGCTCCATAACATTCATTAGATCAACTAACTGCAATGTGCGCTGAGGATCTTTCTCCTCCAGAATCTGGTTAAAATATGTTCTACAACATTCAATCTTTTCAGCTTTTGTTGTACACATTAAAATTTCAGCTTTTACAGTCATGGCTCTAGGTATTGTATTTATTGATTTGCAGAATTCTTCATAGTTATCTGCAGGAACAAACTGTTCACACGTTGGCTTTCCCTGTATCATCTGTGAAACCATGTATCCCTCCGTGCCTTGAAAATTTTTCTTCCTCGATATAAATTCATTTTTCATAGTATTTCCGCTCCATCTGATCATCCCTTTACCCTAAAATCCTAAGTTTCCATTCGTTTAAGAATTTCTTTTTTTATCTTTGACCATTCATTACTTAAATCTTTTTGTTTTACAAAATCTGGTCCTTCTTTTAAATTTTCTTCTTGTAATCTCATTGATAGAGCAACATATTTTTCTAATAATTTTTTATTATCCTGCTCTTCTTCTAAAACTTCTTTAGCACTTTTGTGTTCCTTAAATAAAATATCGATCATTTGATTATACCGTTTTAAAGAAGTAATCACTAAATCATCTGAACCTCTGCTATGATGTATTGCATCATCCCCCTTATTTACTTTTTCACGAATTTCTTTTAGCTTGACCTGAAGATCACGATTACTTACAACAAATATAGTTATCCCTTCTTTCTTAAAACGTATTTTCTTACGTTTATTATATTCTTTCTAAGGGAATTATGCAAGACTCCCTGCTTAAAATTATCAGCAAATTTCTTACTCGTTCCGAAAAAATGAAAATAAAAGCTACCTGTAACTTCACCGGTAGCTTAATTTGACTTTTTATTTAAATTATGATATCCTAAAGGTACAAAAGGTAGTCAACTCCACAGAGTGGCTTTCCGTCTAATAATTATTTAAAAATAACCATCAGCTTGGTAGGCGGGGTGGTTATTTTTTTGTACCTTTTCCATTTGCGTATACGAGTATAGCTACAACTAGCATTGCCACATTGACAATTAATGTCAGTTCCTCATATGTACTCATGGATACCACCTCCTCTCCTCAATTACTCCGAGAAAAGAAGACGGAAAACCACCCAGCAGATTAACTACCCAGCAAAAGTATATCATACTCTTTTGGGATTGACAATCTGACCCTTTAATATAATGCTACCTGTAATATCACCGGCAACATACTAATTTGACTTTTTTTTTAATATGTGATAATCTAAAGGTACAAAAGGTAGCCAACTCCACAGAGTGGCTTTCCAATTCCTAGGGAAAAATAACCATCGGCTTGGTAGGCGGGGTGGTTATTTTTTTGTACCTTTGCTGTTTGTATATACTAAAATTGCAATAATCAACATTGCAACATTAACAATTAATGTTAATTCTTCATATGTACTCACACGCACCACCTCCTTTCATCCTTATGTAAAATTCAGATGTAAGGCAAAGGAAGTGGAAAACCACCCGCAGATTGGCTACCCAATTTTAGTATAACATACTTTTATTTGTTTGTAATTAATTTCTTGCTGGCTGGGTTCCTCCCAGCCAGCACTATTTACTATCGGTCAATATTAAGTTTTCAATGTACACGGTACCCGATTCTTTTATTTTGTTGTTACAATCTCTTCTTCAACCCACTGGCCTTTCTCGTTCAGCTGGTATCCCCCGATTATGGTATTTGTTAGAAGTTTCCCTCTTGTTCCATCTGACTCCGGATTAAAATAATACCAGGCCCCATCAATATACTGCCAGCCTGTAAGCATCTGTCCCTGAGTCCCATCGGATATCGGATTCAAATAATAGATATTTCCATCATTGTCCGTGTACCAACCAACTACCATAAATCCATCCGGGTCAAACCGGAACCAAGATGCCGCTGGCTGTCCTGCAGACGCATACGGATTATTAATATAAGCCCATTCATCAGCGTACGTTCGACCTGCAGCAAAGAGCCACTTACCATTAGCAGCCTGAGTCCAACTGCCAGTTACAGAGCCGGCCGGTGCTCCCGTACTCTGGGTTTTACCTGTTGGGGTTACACCAGTGGATCCGCCGCCTCCACCGCCACCGGTGGATCCGCCGCCTGATCCCCCAGAAGAATATGTATTGTCAATTACCACAAATTCCAGATCGATTATTACACCATCACTCATCTTTCCATTTGTTGTTGATGCCGTCACCTCTACAGTTTTTGTGCCACTGTAGGGGTACTCCTGTAATATTTCTTTTATCCACTGAGCTTTTAACTCATTATTTTCATCTAATAACACCGGCGTTATGGTGCCATCCGCTGCTACCGTTATTACTTCCGGATCCTTCGAGATCCATACTACATAATTAAGATCCGAGCTTTCCGGATATATGGCCGCCTTTAATTTTTTTGATTCCTGGCCTGTGTAGGTAAGGATCGGCGCCGATCGGCGTCCACTTTTCGTAAGTACAATCCGATAACTTTCCTTTTCTCGATCTACTTCAATACAATTTACTTGGAACTGTAAATTAACCTTACATGAAGCAATCTTTTTTCCGTCGGCTGTCGTAGCTGTCACAAAGATCTCTTTTGCCGCCTGATATGGAGCTTGCGCCATAGCTTCCTGCATCCATGGAGCCTCATCAATTACCGTAAGATTTCCGGTAGCATCAACAGATAGTACCGCTGGATCCGATGAACTCCATTTTACAGTCCGATCATATGGCCGATGGCTCTCTGTATCTTCTATATATGGCAATACTACAGCTGATAACTTTTTCGGTTCAAACCCATTCTTTTTGATCGTCTCCGACCGAATATCTCCAGCCTTATCATATGACAGCTCATATGTTAGCGTAGCTTGATCTAATTCGACAGCTTCCGGTTTTATAACAGTCTGATCCTCTGTTACGTACCGTACAGTCACTTGGCAATCGGCCGTTGCACGATTTCCCAGCTTGTCCTTACCTTCCACGCTTATAATTGCTTGCCTCTCTCCATGTCCAGATACACTCGCATACCTGTCATTTGATATAACACCATTATCTGTCGCAATAATATCTTTAATCCATTTGGCATCCTTGTAGGCGGATACAGATGCCTCCCTATATGCTACATTATCTTGGCTTACTCCAATTACGGCTGGATCGCTGCTCTTCCAGGTCACTTCCTCTTTTGAGAAGTAATCCGGGAGAAACGTTGCAGTTAAAGACTGAGGAGCTGTTACAGTAATAGACTCCTGCGGGGATAACCGATCTCCAGTTAATCTACGAGTCACGGTATATTCCAAAGTCATTTTATCTAATACTGCACCTTCTGCCGCCACAAGCGTATTATCAATTATCTGGAACGTTACATTAATGCGGCAATTTGCTGTACAGGGTTTCCCTTCAAAGGATGTTGATGGCCGCGTAGCTGCCGTCAGGATCGCAACGCCTCCGTTTTGATGGCCCGCGCCGTAAATCGTATTCGGTATCTTATATTGATAGTTTTCTTCTGCCTGTTTACCCTCCAGATCTGTAATAATATCCTCAAAGAATCTGGAATTAAGATTTAATGTAACGCTGGCAGATTTTGCAGTATATCCATCTGATCCTTCATCATCATTTTGAGCAAGGGTAATCAGATCCGCGTCGTCAATACTCCATTTTACGCGATTATCATATACATCGTTGTTTGCATCGATCACCGCCTGGATCATTACCGGCTGTACTTCCATCCCTTGATCTAAGCTGCCGTTGATATAGCGGGCTATCAACTTCCCCTCCTTGTTTTTAACTTCCGTTATTTTAGTAGGATATTTTCGGTTCCCAGTTCTTGTCTGCGTTACCGAAAAATTGTATGTATCTGGCTGAACCTGAATAGATACAGCAACCTTTTTGTATGTAGCATCGATCACAATATCTTCTTCCGGCATCTTAAAGGTATAACTATGGCTGGCATCAGAGTATGTGGTATCTTTTTTCACCCCATCTGCATTTGTATAATATGGGGTTCCCTCCATCTGGAATTTCTCTGTATCAGTATTATTTGGTGCTGTACTCACATTGACAACCGCCCCGGCAGCTACTGCCCCCCTATGTTCTTTATCGAGGGTTTTCGCATATTGGGATGCCCCTTTTGCCGTCAATGTCGCAATATCATAAAAATTCTGTCCATTGGCAATTGTATCAATCTGGTTCACGATAACCAGATAGCCACGCACCGGACGGCCGACTGAATTTGGCGCAAAATGGTCAACCCTATACTGACCAGCCCCCTCCTCGTCCATAATAGAAAGGATCCCCTCTTCTAATATCTCGTAAAAATACTGATCTGTTATATTTTTACTCGTACCGCCCTGCATTAAAGTAAAGTAAAGATCGCTATTATGCCAATATCCTATATGAGCATCGTAAGTATAATCATTATCATCCGGGATCTCTGATCCGCACACATTTGCGCTGATTTTGCTTTCAGAATCAGCAAATAGGTACGCTACATCATCGATATAATCAAAGTTAGTGGCTGCACCTTGCCTTGTGCCGATAAAAGTACCTTCTCTCGCCATCGACCCTAACTGTGAATTACCAATCGTGCCTTCAAAACGTGCCACTTTAAGCTTTCCGGATACGTATTTTCCTGTAATCCCTCCGATTGCCGTTGAGTGATACCCTCCGATTGTTCCCTTTACATACACGTTATAAATATCTGCTGAGTTTTGATATCCGATAATTCCGCCGGTAAAGCCGGTACCTTGTATTCTAGCCGTATTCCCGCTTCCTGTCGTAACCTCACAATCTACAACGGCAGAATCTGAGGCAATCCCTACAATCCCTCCTATATATATAATTTCTGCTCCATTGGAGGCATCAATTATTACATTGTCACAGATCGCATTTTCTATTACCGTATTGCTTACCTCGCCAGCAATACCGCCAGTAATTCCGGTAGTATTCAATGCAGCATTTTTCACTTTTACATTTATGATCTTAGAATCAACTGCATATCCTACTATAGATCCCACTCTGTCGTTCCCTTTGATTTCTGTTGCATCAGGAATAACAATCAGATCATGAATAAGCGAATTACTAATAGCCCCAAATAAGCCAACGTGATTATAATTAACAAATTTATTTAGCTTTAAATTTCGAATTGTGTAGCCGTTGCCGTCGAAATCACCTTGAAATGCATTTACGATCGGCCCAGCCGACTCCGAAGAGTCGCCATAGAAACCTATCGGTATCCAATCAACTCCCTGCATGTCTATATTTCCGCCCAGGGCAAAGAAGCAACCAGAATAATCACCCGGATAATCGGCTCCGCCGGCATCGGGAATCATCATCCCCATTGCTGCAAGCTCTGAGAGTCCCATGAGCTGTTCCCGATTCTTTATCAAAAATGGTTTCTTCTCAGAACCGTCTCCCTGGGTTCCATTCAAAAATTCAAAGCTCGTTTTTCCGCTCCAGTCGTCCCAAATATCCCCCAAAGAATTTGCAGCTCGTAAAGCATTAGAGAGTGTAGCCTTATTCGCTGTATCCGCATTTGATTTTGTAGCAACCGGCGTATTTTCATTTTTTTCGGCATTTGAATTTGTGGCAATATTTCTTTGTACATTCTTAGCCATAACTGGCAGAGGTGGCATTACAGAAAATATCAGAACACCACACAGGCCGAAGGCCAATACCTTTTTCCATACTTTTTTCATATTTTTTCCTTCCTATAGTGCCGTAATTAGTTTGAAAATATGTTCCCTTTTTCCTTCCATCAGAGATCTTCCTGCTGCATATGCCTTTTCGATCTGAGTAGTAGCATACACATCCAACGGTTCATATGTGCCTTCCTCATGAAGCGCATCCATTACTTCCAGCTTCACCTCATTAATATTTTTGCAATTATCCTCTTTTTTTTGTATTAACAAGGTAATGATATAGTTGTCCATTTACTTCCTCCTCTGGATTACCTTTACTGCTGCCTAATGGCTATTACCGGCCTAATGCCGATATTATCAGTGCTGCTCACCGATACAGGATGAATACTCCCGGAAAAGTCAACAACATAGATACCAGGCCCATACTCAAAGCCATTTTCGCCCTTATATTGAGGAGTACGGAGATAATAGCCACGGGAATACGCTGAGTACTGTGTTTCCTGATTATTTTCCTCACTTCCTCCAAATCTCCATAGATACTCCCGGTATTGTATAGCCTCTTCCACAGACAAAATAAATATTTCATCTTCCAACAATTGAAACGGCTTTTCTAAAGCAATCAATTCATTTTCATTAAATTGCTCATAGCTTCCATCTCCCGTAGCTCCCTGGTAAGCAACATTTGTTCCGATTAGAGTAGCTTCTGCACCAAAGAGATCATCCGCATTGTCATTCAGCCAGGTTCTAATGTATGAGTATTTATAGTTATTGTTACTGCCAAAAGTAAGTTTCTTCACCGTTGCTGCAGAGCTATCTATATCAGAGCGAATCGTGCTATCACAGAGAAATAATGCTTTTTTTCCATAATCTTCATCAATGCACCTGAACAAATATATCTTGCCTTTAATCCTTCGGGCCTGTACATCCCCGATATTGTAATGTACTGGCTCTGGATCATTTCCCTCGATCTGCTTAAAACACACCTCGCATATACCATCATGGTTTAGGTCTGTATGGCCAGACGATGGCAATATTATCGATTCTGTACTTCCACATTTTCTACACTGCACACTGCCATAGCCCGGAGCGGTGCAGCTGCAGGGAACATAATCAGTTAATTCATAGTCATGTACACACGTTTTTTTATCATATGATCTCGTAAATCCAATACGTAGCATAGTATATTTTTGGCCCCCTATATCCAAACTCCCCATTTCTAATGACGATATATTTATAACGTCCGGAAAGGTCTGCCCGATAATAAGTGTGTTAGGAATATGGTTCAGTCCAATAATATAGATTTCATGCGGATCGGCATCCTGTACCATTGACACCATATTTTTAATTCGTTCATTACTGGCATATAGATCACCAGAAATCAATGATTGGTACTGTTCTTCTGGTATTCTATATCCAGTTATTTTCTCATCCGCCAACGCTGCAATACGCTGCCAGTCTTTTAATTTTTCCGCCGCCTCATGTTCCGGATCCTCTTCTACCTCTTTGTCACCTCGCTCGTACTCTATGTAATATTTCTGTCGGCCTGTCCCCGACACAGTAATTGCATAAGGGCTACTGACAAGTGCATAGTAATAATAACCGTCAGTACCTAATATAGTTTCCGGAAAATCAATGATAATTTCTCTTCCCTCTTCTGTTTTTCCAGTCTGAGCCTTAAAGATTTGATTATCCGGATTGTCCTGCTCTATAAAATAGATACTCCAATCGATTTTGACTGCCTCCGATGGCGAGGCCGGTGTGATTGGATCATAATAAATATTAACTGTTAGTCCATCGGTCGAAACAGAAAAACTTTCCTTCTGCCCGCCATGAATTGTATAGCCCTCAATATTAATCTGATCAATTTCGATCCGTTCATTTTCTTCTGCCTGTCCTGTAACCATATACAACATAGTGCGGTCAATAATATCCATATATCGAATTGTGTAAGTATACAATTTCTTGGCTTCGGATGGCGTTGCCGGCTCTGGCTCTGGTTTTACATCCGGTTCTGGTTTTATATCCGGTCTTGGTTCTGGCTCTGGTTCTGGATTATCCGGATGACTATTCGTACCGCCCCCTCCCCCCGATCCTCCACTACTAAAACGGCTCTGTGCGTGGCTCTGTTTAAATGTCAAAATTCCTTTTCCTTCTAAGAACTGTACAATTCCCTGTGCATCCGTCCAACGGCCAGATCCATCTACTATATATCCATCTGGCGTTACCTCACCGCTCCACATTTCCCCTTCAACATGGGAAGCATCCTTCATTTCTGTAAAGTAATAGCAATATCCATCAATCCATTGCCACCCCGTAAGCATCTTACCTTTCGTACCATTGGATATAGGATTGAAAAAGTACCATTTGTCCGCAACTTTTTGCCAACCAGTTACCATATCCCCATAAGGGCCAAAGAAATACCACTCATTTTCTATTAACCCCCAGCCTTTTACTGTCTCCTCCCCCTCTTGGTACTGCCAGGCACTGTTATTCTCAATCCAGGCTCCATAACTTGTACTCTGCGATAAGCATGATACAATCAATGCTGCTGCAAGCACTGTCCGGAGAGATCTTTTTTTCATCCTGTCTTAACCTCCTGTTTTAAATAGAAATCCATCAAAGAAAGAGCCCTATTCTGTATCCTGATATCATAATTTTTCAGCGATCGGCAAATTTGCTCGTATATATCTGTCTCTTCCGCAGCTCCATACAAAATATAATCGACTGAAAGATGAAGTGTATTTGATAACGCAACCAGCGTATCCACCGACATCCCGCAAGTTCCACGCTCAATATCGCCATAATAGCTCGGCACTCTTCCTATTTTCTCCGCGACTTCCTCTCGGGACATCCTCATTTTTTTTCGCTGCTGATATATTCTTTTGGAAACCATTTTCCAATCTATACACATTTCTACCACCTCTCCGTTACTATTTTAAAAATTATTATCATAAGCACACCAGTCATAAGCCAATCTGTAATACCTCCAGTACGAAATGGAGATAAGCTGATTCTACGCCGACTAAATGGGTAGAGAAGCGCAAGCCCGCCGGCTGTAAATAGATCCTGCAATAAATGCCCCCCATATCCAGCCACAAAGCTGATCCCCTGTAAATTGGAATTAAGTAAGTAATATAGAATAGCTAATAAAAATGGTGAATGTATTAAATAACGATGGCCACAAAGGAAATGAATAATAAAGGATATTACAGGATATCTTCTTCCTATCTTGCTACGTGGCTCATCAATATCTGGAAGTAAAATTGCCGTTGTTGTAATACCAAAGATTACCGCCGACTCAACCACTTTTGGCCGGGCCACATATACCACCATGGCCCCAATAAAAACGCCCATTGCCATATGCGCTGATCCGCTCATCTTACCGCCTTGCCCCAGCAGTAATTCCCTCCGTCACTGTCGCCCATTCGTTTGCCAGTGACTCATCCGCTTTCTCAATACGATAGATTCCTTTATATAGGGATCCCAGCTCGGCATAATTTGAAACATTATTTTTGTGCATCCCTGTTAGATCTGAAATTTCCGCGGACGTGAAAAGCCCCTGTAACTCTCCTTCCCTATAAAGATTCCATATTTTTTTCGCTTTTTTCATAAGATTTAACTCCTTTAAATCTATCTGCGGGGTTATACTGAATTTTTGTGACATACTCCCACCACTTTGAGAAAATCATTCACTAGATGATTTTCTCTTGAAGTGGGGGCTTCCTGCTCAAGCCGGGTAATCCCGACAGTATCAACAAGCTACCCCCGTGTGTCCCACGGTTCATATATTTTTTCACGCTATGCCTAAGATCCTTATCCCCTCCTGCCTTATGTTTATTGCTGCATTCTGGTCTCTGTCCATAATGTTCCCGCACTCGCATATATACACTCGTTCTGACAGGGCAAGTTCCTCTTTTTTCTTTCCACACACACAACACGTCTTGCTTGACGGAAACCACTTGTCTACTTTTACAAGCTGTTTTCCTGCCTCTGTCAGCTTGTACTGCAGAAACCGGATAAACATCCCCCAGCCATTATCATGAACAGATTTTCCAAACCGTAATGCCATAGACATATCGTTCATATTAAGATTTTCCACCACAACTGCATCGTAAGCATTGGTTATCTGCCGGCTCTGCTTGTGGAGAAAATCTTTTCTCTGGTTCGATATTTTTTTGTGGAGTTTGGCAACTGTTTTTCGTTGTCTGGCCTGATTATTACTTCCCTTTTCACATTTAGACAGCTTTCTTTGCTCCCTCGCCAGTTTTTCCTGTGCCTTACGGTAAAATCCCGGATATTCAGGTATCCGGCCCTGGTCATCGACATATAACTCTTTCATGGAAAAATCCAGGCCTGTTACTTTTTCTATCTTTTGCTGCGTGGCCGTTTCTTCGTATGCAAACAAAACAGAAATATAATACTTTCCATCCGGGTCCTGTGATACCGTACAGGATTTCAGCCTGTAATCTTCAGGGATATCCCTGTGCTGTTTTATTCTCACCCATTTAAGTTTTGGCAGTTTGATTTTGTTGTCTGCTATTTCTATATTTCCGTTCACGTAATTTGTTGTGTAGGAATTCCTGTCCTTGTGTCTGCTTTTGAATCCCGGAAATCCCACTTTGCCTTTTCCGTTCCAGAAATTTTTATAGGCTTTCTCCAAGGACAGCTGTTCATTGGCAAGTGCCAGACTGTCCACTTCACAGAGAAAAGGATATTCTTTCTTGTACTTTGCGGGAGTTGTCCTTAAGGATCTGCCTGTCGTTTCATAGTAGTCTTTTTTGTCTGATAACATCTTATTCCAGATGAACCTGACACAGCCAAATGTTTTGACCAGCAGGATTCTCTGTTCTTTGTTTGGGTAGATTCGAAACACAAAGGCTTTGTTCATCGTTTTTCCCCCTGCGATTCTATGTATTGTTTTATTACAGAAAGCAGTGTGCCGCCTGCACTTTTACAGGCATTGATGAATTTGCTGATTCCAGATTTAGGATGTGCCCGGAAAAGCACATGCACATGGTCATGTTTCCATTCCATCAATGTGATATGATATTTAGGAGCAATATACTCAAAAATAGATTTTGCTCTTTACTCCTTGTTTTATATAAACCAATTTTTATATAAAAATATTTTTATATTTTTGTATTTTAATCGGCCTTCTTAAATTCGTAATGATATCCGTATTTTTTTTGATTGGCTGTCAGCCATTTCCCCACGGCATCATCGTAATTAAGACCTTGCATCTTAGCTCTATTAACAGCCTTTACGAACTCATTTGCACGAAACTTATGAGTTTTTACGAAAATATGATCGCCGCTAACACAGCTTGCTACGATTCCTTTTTCTGCCGAAAGCGAAGTGGATAACATATCTGACTTTGAAAATGTTCCACCACTGGGATGATTATGAAAAATCATCTCACCTCTTCCGCCCATAATAGCAACGGAATGAGCATCTCCATGAACATAATTATGGACGTAGCCATTTTCATCAACCGAAAATGCATGTTCCCTCTCAGGATCAAGGTGCATTTTACGGAAAATCTTCAATGCTGCAGCTACACTTTTTTCCTTAATTTGTGTATTGGCGCGACTATTTAGATCCCTTTTATCATTTCCGCCATTCGATGACGCGGCGTCTTGAAATTTGAAAGTAGATTGCCCTAACTCCCCACTTGCTCCACGGCCACCATCTAACGTAAGTTTCAAGTCTTCCATAGACATTTCATCAATAAATTTCCTAATAGTTTTTCCTTCAATCTCATAATCTAAGGCCGCGTCCAAATTTTTAAAGCGTATACTCTCTTCCGTATCCAGGTTGTACAACTCCCCATTACGAAACAAAATACAATTTTTAAATTTAACTCCATACCTTCGTCGAAACTCGTACCGAAATGTACTCAGCGTCATTTTTTCTCCCCGTGTAGGTAATTAAAACTTGCGTAATATTTAGCAGTATGCTACAATTAAGTGGATGGAAGGTTCCCCCCCTCCATCCACATCTCCCCATCTGGATCTAATCCAGGTGGGTTTTATATGCCTCTTCTATGCAACACATTATTTGATCTGCCTCATCAGATAACATTCTCCCCTTTTTAACAGCCAGGTCTAAAGCCTCTTTTGAACAGCAAATACTACAGATATTTAATTGATCCATGCGTGATATACCAAAAGGATCTATTCTCTCTTTCCCGCATCTCGGACATATTTTTTTCATCCTATCCCCTCCATTGTTTTATTGTTTTCTATAAAATCAGTTTTATATAATAATATTTTTATATAAAACTATTTTTATATTTTTATATTTTTATATTTCATTTTTTTATCCGATTGTGTCGTAAAACCCCTAGCACTGGCCCCCCGGTATGCCTACCGGCCCGATCCGCTCCGTACTACGTACTGCGCTCCCATACCTCTCACCGCTTTCCCCGCTCCCCCTACTGGCTAGATAACTACGTTATCTAGCCCATTATCGAGGTGGGTATATAATATAGAAGAAACGCGTAAATATCAGCTCTACACGGTGGGGCATTTTTGCATATTAATTTTGTGTTACTGCCCCGGTTCCTTGCTGAATAAAAATGCCAGGGTGTAGTATACGTCCATATCAATTTTCACCACCCTGGTACGCTTCCCGTTACGCGAAATTTTCTTCGTGTAACGATCCGGATCGGCGTCGATCCAATGCAGCCGCTTCCAGATTCGTAGCTTTTGCTCCACAGTATCGTATGAATTACGATTCAGCATATTATCCAGTATTTTTCTGCTCACCAATATGTAGCCTTTGTCGATCGGCACTTTCTGAGAATGTGATAAGAAACCCACAATACCTAAGAATTCATCGATATATGTGCTACCTTTCATATTTTTTCAACTCCTGGTAGATCTACAGCAGTTTTCCGAATCATATATACCCGCTTACTCTTACCATTAACTATCACGGAGAATATTTCTTTGTCATTGGACTTCATGATCCCTAGACATACCATATAGCGAATAAAGTTTCTGGCTGTGACCTTATCATCCGTATAGGCAGCTAAAATGTTCTCGAAGTCTCGCTTATCTACCCGGTAGTACTCTTTGGTGTTGGCCGTATTATTTTTATAGTCCAACCACAGGGCTGATTTTTGTAATTCAGCCAAAAAAACCAATATGCGCGTTATGTAGATAAAGGTAAACTTATCTTCCTCAGACGCTCCAGACTCTATCTCTGCATTTGAAACTCTTTGTAATCGCTGGATGGTTTCCTGCAGCTGCGCTTTTTCCCTAACCAGCTGCTGATTTACGTCAATCAGTTTATTAGCTTTGGCTTTTAGCCGTGCTATTTCTAACTCCTCACTGCTCATGATCCTGGCGACATTTGGCTCCATATCACCCCTCCAATCAAAAAAATTAATCAATGTAATATAAGATAAATTATATTACATTCGTGGCAGCCTACCGGATGTGTCGGAAACCCTCTTGTAATCTAGGTTTTTTTCTGCTAAAATTGATTGATTAACCATGAGATAAGAAACGAATGTAATAAAATAGCATTTTTTATATTTTTATATTACATTCAATAGGGAGACTTTTTAAGATGAATAAAACCACAGAGCCGATCCGCGATAAGAAGAAATTGCAAGAATTATTTGCATATTTAAAGGGAAAAAACATGAGAGATTATGTAATGGCTAAAACTCAGTTAAATACGGCTCTAAGAATCAGCGATATAGTACCTCTTCGGGTATGCGATTTTTTTCATCAAAGTGGGTACTTCCGGGAATACATAGCTCTTAAAGAACAAAAGACGGGAAAAGAAAAGCATATCGCAATTAACACAGCATTAAAATCCACTTTAAAGGATTATATTAAGGATTACAATTTACAGTATGACGATTATCTTTTTGCCAGTCGCAAGGGGAGGGGGAAAAAGCATATCAGTACTACACAGGCGCAGCGCATACTTCAAGATGCCGGCCAGGCCCTGCACTTGGATAACTTTAACAGTCATTCCCTTAGAAAAACCTGGGGATATGATGCGTATAATAAAACTCACAATATAGCCTTAATTATGCAAGTTTACAATCACTCATCCGCCGAGGTAACATTACGTTACATTGGCATAACGCAAACCGATAAAGATAATCTTTATAATATGATTCAATTTTAAAATCTAATTTTACTTTCACTTTAATGATAAATATTAAATTAATTTTGAACAAAAAAGCCTTACAATGCTTGTATTTACAAGGCTCCTTTTATAATAAGTTTTTGAAAAAGTATCCGAATAAGATTATTGACATTTTTTAAATTTCCATATATAGTAAACATATGGAAATAAATGGATTTATGTAAGAAAATTTATCTTTTATTACATTTTTTATGGAGTGGATTGAAACACTAATATTTTTAGACAGCAGAGAGCCAGGGCAAATCCCCGGCTCTTTTTTATAATATTCTCCCGGCCTATTCCCGGGCCGGAGCCGATCCGGAGCCGATCCGCCGCCGGTCAGTTAATATTGCCTAAATAAAATCACTGATGCACATTCCTGGCGCATCCCACGGGTTACTCGGGCCGTAATCATGATACGTGCATGATGGTGTGTAATCTTTGTCCTCGGTAATATAATCATCCATGGCTACCTCCAACTCCTCAAAAGAATTTTCGGGTTTAGGATCGTGGAAGTGCTCAATGTAATCTTCTAACTGTTCGGTGGAGTAATACTTATCCATCATTACAAGCTGCTCTTCTTTTGAAGAATACCTATTTACCGTCCTGAGTAATAACACAGCCTTTAATATTAATTGTTCTCGTTGCATTTCAAATCTCCTTTCCTGTTGTCTGTTATTTATCTGTTCTCTTAATTCTTGGCTTGATTATACCCTAATATTAGGGTATTGTCAATATAAATTATCCTATTATTAGGGTATTTTATATTGACAAATCGAACCATTATGATATTCTAAATATAGAAAGAGAGGTGATTTTTTTGATAAAGTATAAAATAAATGTATTTGAGGCAATGAAAAAATATGGTTTTAATCAAACGCGCCTCCAGCAAGACAATTTACTTTCTAAACAGACTATAACTAATATTGGAGAAGGAAAATCTATCACGTTAGAAACCCTAAATAAAATCTGTTTAATGGCGCGACTGCAACCAGGAGATATCATTGAGATAATTCCATCAGAAGAGGAAAAGATAAAATATTATTAACAATCAATTGACATTACCCCAATAATAGGGTATAGTGAAGGCAAAAGGAAATCAAAATCTATACTGGGGGTAACAATGGAAAATATCAAATACGATGTAACAAATAATTTAGCAATGCAGTGTAATGTAATGGCAGATAAACTTGTAAAAGCAAATTATATTTTAGCCCATGCCTGCATCGGAAAAAGAACTAAGGCTGAGATGAAAAAGGCTATAGAAGAAGCAGATTCATTAATTTTTGAAGTAAGAACATATCTTATAGGTAGATGAATAGAACAAAAAAGGCACTCATTATGATGTGCCTTTTTCAATGTTTAATTATAAAAAGTTAAGTCAGATCTCTACTTTTTCTAATTCTTAGCGCATTTGGGGTCGGATTGTCTGAATGGTATAGCCCTATACATCGAATAAAAGCTACCTACACGCACAGGTCGTCGCCTCCTGTAGCCAGTACCAGACGTTGCAGCGTATAATTAGTCGTCGCATCCACTTGAAAGCTCCCGTCTGCTTTTTATATAAAACCATAAAAATATTTTAATATAAATATTTCTTTACAGATTAATCTTTAACCGCAATAGTGGTTAAAAGGTAAAATATGGCTCTTTTATCCAGAACATACGTGCGGTATAATTATAAAAAAGGAGATGATTATATGGCAACAATATGCACATTGGCACCAGACATTAATTCCTGTCCCCACTACGATCAAAAAAAAGGAATATGCCGGGATGGCCCAAAAATCTGCGGTTTCTATACGGCAGAGGTAATTCAAGAAACCGAGGAGCGATACCACCGGCAACCACGGTGGTATGAGAAATATATAAAATGAGGCGGAGCTAATTAAACTTCCGCCTTTTTGTATTATAAACATTATTCTTTTACGTTAAATTCCTTCTCTCCCACTTCATTGCCTTTTTGCAGATCATCTATATTACTATACACATGGATAATTAGTCTATCCGGATTGCCATTCATATTATTATGGTTTTTTCTAATTTCCTCATACAGATCATCGTCTATGCTTATATCAGAGTATAGCAAAATATGTAAGTCAGTAGATCTATAATCGGAGGAATTATTGGAGAAACTACTCCATATACAGTAATCAGGTTTAGGCTCTGGCCTCTCATATAAAAAAAATCCAAAACAAAAACTCATTACAAAGACGAGCAACAATAGCTTCTTCATTTTCCGCCCCCCGCGATTTTTGTAAGCTATACGGATACCAAACTTTTTATAATATCGTATACCATTGCTGTATCATTTGCAAGGAGTATTAACTATATGATGGAAGAGATTAAAATACGTTCGGATAACCGTATACCTGTCGGTGCCAATATTAGGCGGATCCGTATTGAGAAAAAGGTAAAAGCCTCCTCGATTGTTCTCGATCTGCAGCTGCAAGGTTGCAATATAAATAAACAGAGGTATTATAAATTAGAACATGACCTGGCTAACGTATATGCTTCTGAATTAGTCGCAATAGCCAACTACTTAAATGTTAGTCTTGATGAGTTATTAAAAGCTAAATGATTCTTTAACTGCTACTATCCTTTTTACGATATATAAAAATATAAAACTATTAATATATTTCTATATATTTATAGTTTTATATTTTTATTTTTTTCTGCGCCACATTTAATATTGACACAATATATTATGGTGTGATATAATTGTGTCATAATTAATAATGTCAATCAAGGGAGGGATTATATGCACGACTATATATCAATACGCGTAAGTGAATATTTTTTAGAACTGTATGGAGAAAAAGTAAATGAATTAAATGAATTATTAGAAACATCTGGAGTTAATTTTTCCATAGAACCCAAATCAAATGATCTTTATTTATCCATTAAGTATGATAAAGATAAAATCAGAAATCAGCAGACACGAAATGCAGGCAGGCGAAAAAACTACAAAGTAAACGAGAAAGGCTACACCTATGGAGAGGTCAAACAATTATTAAAGGAGCATACAGCGGAGGAAGTCAGTATAATGTTAGGAATGAGCCGCAGAACATTATACCGGCATTTACCGGAACTGGCAATTCTTCATTAAGGACTTATTTTACAGCCCCTTTCAAACAGTTATGATACGCGCGCCCTCTTTTCTCAGCAGCGTCTTTTCCGTTTCCTTAAACTCATGGTCTGTAATGACTCCGGTGTAGTCCGACAGTTTATTGATAAAATTCATTCCCTGCCGGTTAAACTTGGAATCGTCCACCACCAGAAAGGACTGCTGGCACTGATGGGCCAGCTGGCGTTTTAAGAACGCCTTGTCGATGGTGGGCGTCAGAACGTGAAACTCCTCGTTGATGGCCGCCGCTCCGAAAAATCCCATATCAAAGCGGAAGTTTTCCATCATCTGTGTCGCATAGTAGCCGACGGCGCTCCCCGTCGATTTTTGAATGTAACCGCCGCAGATAAACAGTTCCACCCGGCTGCTCTTTAAGAGCAGGGCGACCTCTAAGTCGTTGGTAACGACCGTCATGTTCTCGTATTCCATGATGTGCTTCGCGATTTCGTACGTGGTGGTTCCCGCGTCCAGGAAAATTGTCGTCCCGCCGCGGATAAACTCCGCCGCCTTCAGGGCGATTTTCTCCTTCTGGGTGTGGTTGCTGACACTCTTCACCGCGTAATTCACCTCGGTCTTATTGACAGCGCCGCCATGGCAGCGCTCGATCAGACCGTCCTTCTGAAGCTTCTCCAAATCCCTCCGGATCGTCATGTGGCTGACGTCCAGCTTCTTCGCCAGTTCCTCCACCTGTACGCTTCCGTTATCCTGTATCATTCCTAAAATCTTCAACTGCCTTTCGGCCATTAACATCATAAATATGCCTCCTCATTCCGGATTTCTTTCCTTTCCGCAGGCGCACAGCGGTCCGGAATGCGCTTCGTTCCCCGGGGCAGCTTCCCCGTTAAAACGAAAAGGCCCCGTACCGGAATACCCGGCAGCGGAGCCTTTGTATCTGCACATGAATCCCATGTGTCTATCATATATGATTACAGGAAAATACTCAATATCAAAACTTCAATAAATCCTACCGCCCACGCAATCGTTGACGTGATGGAATACGTCATGATCTGGTCCTTTACCTCGCCTACGCCCAGAGTTCTGTTTACAACCCAGAAATAGCTGTCGTTGAAATAGCTGAAGAATAAGGAGCCCACGCAGCATGCCAGCGCGCCCAGGATCGGATTCACACCGGCTGCAAGGATGATCGGAGCGGAGATGCTGGCCGCTGTCGTCATGGCTACCGTACCGGAACCCTGGATAAATCTCATTGCCGTGGAAATGATGAACGGAAGAACTACGATCGGAACCGCTGTTCCTGCAAGGCCTTCTGCCATATATGTACCGAGTCCGCTGTCCTTGATAATCTGGCCCAGCGCACCGCCGCCGCCTGTTACCAGCATGATGATGCCTGCGGAAGCCATTCCCTTTTCCATTTCCTTAATTGCTTCTTCTCTTGTTAAGTTTCTTCCAAGTGTTACAATCGCTACGACAAGTCCTAAGCCTACCGCCACGATCGGGGATCCAAGGAACTGGAAAATCTGCATAAATCCGGTTGTAAGGCCGAGTGCGCTGGATACCGTGCTGATCAGGATCAGAATAATCGGCAGTACAAGGGGTGCAAATGATTCAAGCGTGGATGGAAGTCCGCTGAAATTCGTTGTAAAATCAGTGGAGTAATCCGGTTCCTGATAAGGAAGGCGGTCAAAGCCCTCGTCGTCATTGGGAATCTGATAGATTTTCTTGCCGACCCATCTTGCGTAAATGGTACAGGCAATCGCCATCGGAATCGCAATCACAATACCAAACAGGATAAATTTTCCCACATCGACTCCGAAAATACCGCAGACGCCCAGAGGACCTGGTGTCGGAGGTACCAGAGTATGGGTAATAACGAGGCCTGCCGCCAGTGCGACACCCAGGGAAATTACGGATTTTTTGGTTACCTTTGAAATCGCTTTTGCAATGGGGGCGAGAATAACGAAGCCGGAATCACAGAAGATCGGGATGGATACAAGGAATCCGGTGATGCCCAGTGCCTCTTCCTCTCTTCCCTTGCCGAACAGCTTTAAGAACGTCTGCGCCATTCGTTTCGCGGCGCCGGTCCGTTCAAATATCTGCCCCATCATGACACCGAAACCGATAATAATACCGATGCTTCCCAGTGTACCGCCGAAGCCGGTTGTAATCGAGTTGATGATGCCCAGCGTCTTGCCGTTTTCCAATGTTACATTCACCATCGGCATACCGCCCACCAGTCCGATGATGACCGCACTCATAATCAGCGCGAGAAATGCGTGAATCTTGGTCTTTAAGACCAGAACCACCAGTACGATAATACCGATCAACAGACCGATCAGCATCCTTTGCCCACTAAGTCCGCCTACCATAAAATAAACCCTCCTTTAAATAAATTGACTTTTTATTTCTATGCCCCCCGGACACGAAATACTGTTTCAGTTTCGCCGTGAATTATTTTCTGGTGAAATTTGGTGAATACTTTGCCGCCAGTAAAATAGCCTCAATCATGCTTATGGCGCTTACCTTGCCCGTACCTGCGATATCAAACGCGGTTCCGTGATCTACGGAAGTTCTGAGAATCGGCATTCCGTTGGTGATCGCAATCGTCCTGTCGAAATCCAGTGTCTTCGTCGCGATATGGCCCTGATCGTGATACAGGGAGAGTACGCTGTTAAACCGTCCCTGTGCCGCCTGATGGAATACGGAGTCTGCACCGATCGGTCCGGTTACCGGATATCCTTCCGCCTGCAGCTCCTCAATAGCCGGCATGATTTCCCGAACCTCCTCGTCGCCAAACAGGCCGTGCTCGCCGCAGTGAGGATTTAATCCGGCAATCGCCATGGTGCCGCCGGTTACGCCCAGCTTCTCAAGGGCCTCCAGACAGCGTTTTACATAATCCTTGATTCTCTCCTTCGTGATCATGTCAAGCATCTGGCGCAGGGAAACGTGTCTCGTCAGGAAGAACACACGCATTCCGTTGGTCTCAAACATGGTGAGTGGATCTTCCGTTCCCGTCAGCGCTCCAAATATCTCGGTATGGCCGATAAAATGAATATCGCCGGCCTTTAATGCCTCTTTATTGATCGGGGTGGTGGCTACCGCATCCGCTTTTCCTTCATTGGCGAGCCGGATACTCTCAGCGATATACTCGTAAGCCGCTTTTCCGCACATTCCGCTCACTTTGCCGAATTCAAACTGGTCCATGTCGATATTGTCCAGGTCAATGAGATTTAAGACGCCCGGCTCATAGATCCCTTCCTCCGGTTCCTTAACCACGTTTACCCTTACCTCTGCTCCCGTGATCTTTACAGCCTGCTCCATGATCTTCCGGTCGCCGACGATGATACATCTGGCCGCTTCCGCCACCTTGCTGTCCGCCAGGGCCATTGCTACGATTTCCGGCCCGACACCCGCCGGATCTCCGATAGGAATTGCAATTAATGGTTTGTTCATGATGTTTTCCTCCATTCTCTTTTTATGTTACATGTATAATTTTTCTTTCAGATAGGTGATACAGCGGTTTGCGGCATCACTTTCGCCCACCATTCCGCCTTTTGTGATGATATGCACGCCTTCGAAATTGCCCTTTAAGAACTGGCCGTAGGCCGCCAGAGGAAGCACTTCATCCAACAGACAGAGACCCGCCGTCTGGAATCTCCGGCACACGGAGACGGTGATATCGCCGCCGCTGCTGTATATTCCCTTGAATCCCTGGTGCATGGTGAAGACCCGGTGCGCGATTTCGGCAAAGGAATCGTTGATCGTTCCCGTCATATCATCCACACCGCCCGGGAACCGGTCTTCGTATTGTCTAAAGTCGATTCTGTTTTCCGGATAAATGCCGTCGCCCGTCACGGTTATTATATCAAAAGCCCGGCTGGCCTCCAGCACCTCGTCGGTGATGCGGGTGATTTCCGCTTCCCGCTCCTCTTCACTCTCCAGAAAACGTTTGGTGGCTGCAAATATATTATACGCAGTTCTCTGAGAAAGCCACAGCTCTTCCATCTGCTGCCTCGTCACCGGGTTTACGCTTCCCACAACTGCCAGAATCTTCTTTTTCTCCTTCTTATCGGCCGGCACGATCAGCTTTCTCGCAATGGTCGCCGTAAAGACTCCCGGATCTACTGCCACGAATTTCAGCTGGCTCGTGATTACGGCGTCTGCAATCAGGTCTAAATCTTCCTGGGTCACACAGTCCGTCACGATGATCCGGCACCCGTCGGCAGCCATCTCCTTCATGCGGTCGGCCAGGTAATGCTTTCCGTTCATCATGTCGTTCATCAGAATGCTTCCTACCGGATACTTGCTCTGCTGCTCAAAAATCTGTTTCACATCTGACACGGTAACCGGCGTCTTCGGATCCAGCGCCACCTCGGTCTTATGAAGCGGCAGACCCTTGACCAGCATGTAACCGCCTATCACAATTCTTCCCGATGCCGGGAAACAGGGCGCTGCAATGGCTATGTAATCATCTCCCAGCGCGTCTAATATGGCGTCTGTCTCGCTTCCCACATTTCCCCGCATGGTGCTGTCAATCCGCTTTGCGTAAACCTTTACTCCGTCTTCCTTTAACAAATTCGTTACATTGTATACCCGGTTGTATGCCAGTGAGCTGCTTACGCCCCTGCTGTCCGTCGGATACATGACACAGTCACAGCTGTCGAACAGCGCCAGCTCCAGACGTTCGGAATTCATCACCGTATACGTCTGATAATTCATCTTTTTTAAAAGGACCCCCGTCGCATTGGCCCCGGTCAGATCATCTGCAACTACTATACACTGAGGCATATCATTTCCCCCTTTTAACCGCCCGTTTTCCATTTTGTTCATGTTCGTTTATGTTATATTCCATGTTCGTTCTAGTTCGTATACTACATCACTTCGTCACATTTGTCAATATTATTTTTCATTATTTCGGTTATTTTTTTGTTTTTCTCACGTTTTGTTGTTTGTTTGTGTTCGGTCCCAGAAAATGTTCTGTTTTGTTCCTTTCGGCGGGCAAAACTCTTTCCGTGAACGGGGAAGAAACACGGGCGGAAAAATTTTTTACATTTTTTTGGAAAATAATATTGACATTTCAGATTCGATCTCATATACTGTAGCAAAGCAAATCGATAAACCGATGAGCAGGAGTAAGTAAGATTTTTCTATCATGCGCAGAGAGCTTCCGGATGGTGTAAGGAAGCGTTGGTAATGAATCTGAATGGACTTGCGAGGGCGGCTTGAAACCGGTATTTAGGGAAAGCAGTTCTGTCTGAGAAGACAGGGAAGCGTGAACTGGCCGGAAGTAGATACCGACGGGTTTCCTATCCGTTACCAAGGGGAGGCACATGTTAGTGTGTTACAGAGCGGATGAATGATATATTTATTCATCAATCAGGGTGGTACCGCAGAAGAGAATTTATAGAGCTCCTGTCCCTCTTTATCCATATTTTATGGGTAAGAGGGACGGGGGCTTTTTTTGTGCTGAGGCAGTCCGGCTGTAAAAGCACTATGAGATAAGTGCCTTTGTAATCACGGGCGTTACTGCGGTTACCTGATCCGCCGAACAAAAGTAAGGAGGACTTACCAAACGGTTTTCTTTCTCACAGAATATTTAAATCTTCACTACATACATCAGTAAAAAGCAAACAAATGTTTGTAAATCAAGAAAGGAGAAGGAGCTTGTGTAAGAGCAAAATGTGTCCAGTTTTTTTCATATTTAATGCCTGCTAAGGCAGGGCACACTCCGACACGAGTCTCCATATGTCAGCTATGAAACTCACACCAGACTGTACAGAAATTGAAGCACTCGCAGCAAAGTATCCTATCATTCCGGTATGCAGAGAAGTGTTCGCCGATATCGTAACACCGATCACACTGCTGAGAAAAATCGCAGGTTTAAGCAGCCGCTACTGCCTGCTGGAAAGTATTGAGGGCGGTGAGAACTGGGGACGCTACTCTTTCCTCGGGTATGATCCCATTCTCCGGGTCACTAACAAAGACCACGTGGTGACGATCCGCCGGGAACCGGCCGGTATAAGGAAAGTCTCCCCTTCTATCGTTCATCAGGATGAAAGAAGTTCCAGACTCACTGCCGCCATGGAAGAAAAAGTGATAGAAACAGACCAGCCCTTCGATATCCTCAGAGACATTTTAAAGGAATACCAGTCTCCAAAGCTTGATGGAATGCCTCCGTTTACAGGCGGCTTCATCGGATACTTCGCCTACGGCATGATCGGTTACGCCGAGCCGACACTGAACATCAAAAAGGGAGACTGCAGCGATTTCGACCTGATGCTGTTCGATACGGTTATCGCCTACGATCATCTGAAACAAAAGATCGATATCGTCGTCAATATGAAGACCGGGCAGAGGGCGGAATGCATGGCCAATTACGGAGCGGCCTGCGCCAGGTTAGAGAGCATTGCGCAGATGATCGCCAATCCTGCGCCCCTGGAAAAATCGGTTGCAGACGACAAACCGGACTTTACCTGCAACGTTTCCAAAGAAGAGTACTGCCGAATGGTGGAGAAGACGAAAGAATATATAGTGGACGGAGATATCTTCCAGGCGGTCATTTCCAGACAGTTTTCCAGTGATTACCACGGAAGCCTGCTGAACGCCTACCGGGTTCTCCGCACCACCAATCCTTCGCCCTACATGGTTTACTTATGTATGGACGATATGGAGATTATGAGCACCTCACCGGAGACTCTGGTCCGTTTAAAGGACGGACGGCTCACCACATTTCCGGTAGCCGGGTCCAGGCCCAGGGGCGCTACGCCGGAGGAGGACGCCAGGCTGGAGAGAGAGCTTCTGGCCGATGAGAAAGAGCTGGCCGAACACAACATGCTGGTCGACCTCGGACGAAACGATCTCGGACGGATCTCAAAGTTTTCCACCGTGGAGGTCACCGGATACCAGATGATCCACAAATACTCCCGCATCATGCACATCTGCTCCCAGGTGGAGGGAGACATATTAAAGGACTGCGACGCCTTTTCCGCCATCGGGGCGGTCCTCCCGGCAGGCACCTTATCCGGCGCGCCAAAGATCCGGGCGTGTGAAATTATCGAGGAGCTGGAACCGGTGCCGAGAGGTATTTACGGAGGGGCGCTGGGATACATTGATTTCACCGGAAACATGGATACCTGCATTGCAATCCGCATGGCGGTAAAGGCCAAAGGAAAGGTCTATGTTCAGGCCGGCGGCGGCATTGTGGCCGACAGCGTCCCGGAAAAAGAGTATGAGGAATCCGCCAACAAGGCAAAAGCCGTAATTCACGCCATCGAGGCGGCAAGCGAGGTGAACGACTGATGATATTACTGATCGATAACTACGACAGCTTTTCTTACAATCTGGTCCAGTTTTTCGGCACGCTCTGTCTGGAGAACAAGGAACCTCTCACTCCCCATCATTCGGGGGAATGTACCGGAACGGTACCGGCTGGAACGGAAGCCGCCGAACCTGAAATAGCCGGAACAAAACCGGATATCCGGGTGATCCGGAACGATGCGATGACCCCAGAAGAAATCCGGAACCTTCATCCGGACCACATCATCCTCTCTCCCGGACCCGGATATCCGAAAAACGCCGGTGTTTGTGAGGATGTGGTCCGCCAGATGAAGGGCGAGGTCCCTATCCTCGGCGTGTGCCTCGGACATCAGGGTATCTGTGAGGTATTCGGTGCCGAAATCGTTCACGCGGCAAGGCTGATGCACGGAAAACAGAGCACCATCACCATCGACAACAGCGATCCCATTTTCCAGGGCCTTCCGGAGAATATTCCGGCGGCCAGGTACCACTCTCTCGTCGCCAGACGCAGTTCTCTCCCCGATACCTTAAAAATCATCGGCGAGGACGATATGGGAGAGATTATGGCAGTCCGTCATACCGACTATCCGGTCTACGGCCTCCAATTCCATCCGGAATCGATTCTGACCCCCGACGGCATGACGATACTTCGGAATTTCCTTAACCTATAACTTATAACCTATAATCTATAATCTATAATTTATAACCGGCAACAGCACCGGCAAACAGAAACGAACAACGTTAATTTTCATATATGGAGGTAACAGACTATGATACAGCAGGCGATTCACGATGTAATCGAAGGACAGGATTTAAGCTTTGAGGCTGCAAAAGAGGTTATGAACGAAATCATGAGCGGCGAGACGACTCCCGCACAGATGGCGGCATTTTTAACAGGACTCCGGATGAAAGGAGAGACCATCGACGAAATCACGGCCTGCGCGACGGTCATGAGAGAAAAGGGGCTGAAGCTGGAACCGAACTTCGCGGTAATCGATATTGTAGGCACCGGCGGCGACGAGGCCGGCACCTTTAACATCTCCACCACCAGCGCATTTGTGGTCGCGGCAGGCGGGGTTCCGGTGGCAAAGCATGGAAACCGAAGCGTATCCAGCAAGAGCGGGGCCGCCGATGTACTGGAAAACTTAGGCGTGAACTTAAAGCTTACGGTGGAACAGTCGGAACAGATTTTAAAGGATACCGGCATGTGCTTCATGTTCGCCCAGTCCTACCACTCTTCCATGAAATATGCCGGACCTGTCCGCAAGGAAATGGGAGTCCGCACCATTTTCAACATTCTGGGGCCTCTGGCCAATCCGGCCGGAGCCACCATGCAGCTTCTGGGTGTCTATGATGAGAAGCTGGTGGAACCGCTGGCAAAGGTGCTCAGCAATCTGGGCGTCAACCGTGGACTGGTGGTCTGCGGCAACGACGGGCTGGATGAAGCTACCGTCACCGGACCGACCCACGTGTGTGAAATCCGTTTCGGCGAGCTGACCATGTACGAGATCACTCCCGAGCAGTTCGGTTTCTCCCGCTGCAGCTTACCGGAGCTGGTCGGCGGTAATCCTGAGGAAAATGCACAGATTACCAGAGATATCCTGACCGGGAAGCTCACCGGACCGAAACGCGATATCGTCGTCTTCAACTCGGCTCTGAGCCTCTATCTCGGAATCGATGACTGTACCATAGGAGACTGCGTCGCTCTGGCCAATGATTTGATCGACTCCGGAAAGGCGGCCGCCAAACTGGAGGAATTCGCAAAAGCAACCAACAAATATAACATCCCATCGGCTGCCGGCGGAATGGAATAGGAGGCCCCTCATGATTTTAGACACACTGGCTGCTTCCACCCGCAGACGGGTGGAGGCGGCAAAAGAAAAAATCCCTCTTTCGACCATGATGGACCTGGCCTCGCAGGCGTCCGAATCCGAACGAGAAGTCCCCCTCACATGCGTTCAGCGGAATGTTACGAAGGAAAGTGTCTTTTCCTTTGAAAAAGCGTTAAAGGCGCCGGGAATGTCCTTTATCTGCGAGGTAAAGAAGGCTTCTCCCTCCAAAGGCCTGATCGCCCCCGATTTCCCCTATGTGGATATCGCAAAGGATTATGAGGCCGCCGGAGCCTCCGCTATCTCCGTCCTCACGGAACCCGAATACTTTTTAGGAAGCAATGAATATCTGAAAGAAATCCGCCGGCACGTATCTGTTCCTCTGCTTCGCAAGGATTTTACCGTCGATCCCTATCAGATTTTCGAGGCGAAGGTCATCGGAGCTTCCGCAGTTCTTTTGATCTGCGCCCTCCTTGACACAGAGACGCTCCGTACCGGGATCCATTTATGTGACAGTCTGGGGATGAGCGCGCTGGTCGAGGCCCACGACGAGGAAGAGATCGAATCCGCTCTCCGGGCGGGCGCACGGATCATCGGCGTCAATAACCGGAATTTAAAGACCTTTTCAGTAGATTTCTCCAATTCCATCCGATTAAGGAGTCTGGTGCCTGATGACGTACTCTTCATCGCGGAAAGCGGAGTAAAATCGGCGGACGATATCCGGCTGCTCCATGAGGCCGGGGTGGATGGCGTACTGATCGGCGAAACGTTAATGCGTTCCGCCGACAAGAAAAAAATACTTGATTCCTGGAAACAGGCGTGTGGGGAAAGAAATGCAGGGAGACATACAGAAGGAAGAGAAGGAGTCTGAATCATGAGTAAGTTAAAAAACCCGCTGCAGGCAACGGGACATCAAATTTGCAGCGAGACGGGCAGCGGGATTTGTGACCCTCGCGGCAGTCGCCAATTGGACGCGCCAGCGTGCCCGTTTGGCTCGTTGCACACGGGAATAAAGATTTGCGGCCTGACACGGCCGGAAGATATTGCAGCTGTGAACGAGTACCGGCCCGACTACATCGGTTTCGTCTTTGCGCCCAGCAAGCGGAATGTGAGTGAGATGAGGGCCGCCGGACTAAAGAAGCTCTTATCACCGGATATCACGGCCGTCGGAGTATTTGTCAACAGTCCCATCGACGACATCGTGCGGCTCGTGAGCCGGGGGATTATCGGCGCGGTTCAGCTCCATGGCGATATGGAAGGCTTTGAGACAGTTCAGTATGCAGAGGATTTAAAGAAGGCGCTGGCCGCGGCAAGGCTGGCCGCTTCCGTTCCCATTATCCGCGCTGTGCGTGTAAAGGATGGGGACGATATCCGCAGGGCCGTGAGTTATCCGGCCGAATACCTGCTTTTTGATACCTTTGTCAAAGATCAGTATGGCGGAAGCGGAGTCCGTTTCGACTGGTCCCTAATCCCCCACATCGAAAAACCGTGGTTTCTGGCCGGCGGCATCTCTGCCTCCACCATAAAAGAAGCGCTGAACACGGAAGCCTGCTGCCTCGACATAAGCAGTGCCGTCGAGACCGACGGACGGAAGGACCCGAAAAAGATACAGGAAATCATACAAACAGTAAGGAGTGTTTAATCATGTCAAAAGGAAGATTTGGACAGCACGGCGGACAATTTATCCCCGAAACGCTGATGAACGCAGTAAATGAGCTGGAAGCAGCCTATGAAAAATATATCCACGACGAGGCGTTTCTCGCCGAACTCGACGAGTTAAACCGCACCTACACGGGAAGGCCCTCTCTCCTCTACTATGCTGGAAAGATGACCGAAGATCTTGGCGGTGCGAAGATCTATTTGAAGAGAGAGGATTTAAACCATACCGGGTCCCACAAGATCAACAACGCGCTGGGGCAGGCGCTTCTGGCCAAGAAGATGGGCAAGACCCGCGTCATCGCCGAGACCGGCGCAGGCCAGCACGGCGTTGCAACGGCTACTGCCGCCGCGCTCCTGGGGCTGGAGTGTGAGGTCTACATGGGAAAGGAAGACACCGACCGCCAGGCCTTAAACGTATTCCGCATGGAGCTTCTGGGCGCCAGGGTCCATCCCGTTACCAGCGGCACACAGACCTTAAAGGATGCCGTCAACGAAACGCTGCGTGAATGGACGAACCGCGTGGAGGACACCCACTATGTGCTGGGTTCCGTCATGGGGCCTCATCCGTTCCCCACGATCGTCCGTGATTTCCAGAGCATTATCGGCAAGGAAGTTAAATCCCAGCTTATGGAAGCAGAAGGAAAGCTTCCGGACATGCTGATCGCCTGCGTCGGCGGCGGCAGCAACGCAATGGGGCTCTTCTACGACTTCATCGACGAGCCGGGTGTTGCGCTGGTGGGATGCGAAGCCGCCGGACACGGTGTCGATACGGATAAGAATGCCGCCACCATCGCCACCGGCAGCCTGGGAATCTTCCACGGCATGAAATCCTATTTCTGTCAGGATGAATACGGCCAGATCGCTCCGGTCTACTCCATCTCCGCAGGGCTGGATTATCCGGGAATCGGGCCGGAACATGCTTCCCTGCACGACACCGGCCGGGCTCAGTACGTCCCCGTCACCGACGATGAGGCAGTAGATGCATTCGAGTACTTATCCCGGATGGAGGGAATTATCCCGGCCATCGAAAGCGCCCACGCGGTAGCTTACGCAAGAAAAATCGCTCCGACCATGGGAAAAGATCAGGTAATCGTCATCAATCTCTCCGGCCGCGGAGACAAAGATGTGGCGGCAATCGCCAGATATAAGGGGGTAGAAATCTATGAGTAGAGTAAAAGACGCATTTGCAGATGGTAAGGCATTTATCCCGTTTGTCACTGCCGGAGACCCGGAGCTTGCTGTCACGGAAGAGCTGATTGTTGCCATGGCCGGCGCCGGCGCGGATCTAATAGAAATCGGTATCCCGTTCTCCGACCCGGTGGCCGAGGGAATCGTCATACAGGAGGCGGACATACGGGCGCTGGCTTCCGGCACCACCACCGATAAGATTTTCGATATGGTGAAACGGATCCGTGAGAAGACAGATGTACCGCTGGCATTTATGACCTATATTAACCCGATCTTCGTCTACGGAAGTGAGAAATTCATCCGCACAGCGGCAGAAACCGGCATCGACGCGCTGATCGTCCCGGATATGCCTTACGAGGAGAAGGGCGAGCTGCTCCCGCTCTGCCATCAGTACGGCTTAGAACTGATCTCCCTCATTGCCCCCACATCGAAGGAGAGAATCCGCGCCATTGCGAAGGAGGCCGAGGGCTTCGTCTACTGTGTCTCCTCCATGGGTGTTACCGGGGTCAGAACGGAGATCACTACCAACATCGGTGAGATGGTTTCCTTGGTAAAAGAGGCGCAGCCCATCCCGTGTGCCATCGGCTTCGGAATCTCCACGCCGGAGCAGGCCAGGAAGATGAGTGAACACGCCGACGGCGTCATCGTCGGAAGCGCAATCGTCCGGATGGTGGCGAAATATGGAAAAGACTGCGTTGGTCCAGTGTGCGAGTACGTCAGGGAAATGAAAGCAGCAATTTTATAAAAATTTGTTTCTCCCAAAAAGCCTTATACAAACCAGGAAAGCAACTATAGTTAGAAGCCGCTTTCCTGGTTTTTTTATAAATTTCTATTAATTCCTAATTTTAGGGATTCTTACCTGTTTTGTTTCTGTTCAACAGAATTCCGGCAATTTCTAAATCCGTTTTCCCGACCTTCTCTGCCAGCAGATTCAAAACGTTTTTTATGTAAGGTTCCTCCGTATTCAGCATGTCCGCAATTGATCGAGGATCAAGCCCTTTAGCGGCCATATTACGGATAACCATTACTTTTTCCGCCTCACGGCCTTGTGCTATTCCTTGTTCTCTTCCTTCTTCTCTTCCTTCTTCTCTTCCTTCTTCTCTTCCCGCTTTCTTAGCGCCTTCCCGAGCAATCGCCAGTTGCTTCTGCTCATCATATTCATATAGAATCAAATTGCATACCTCCGCTCTGTTCTTTTTCAGAATGTCTGCAAGTATCCCCTCATTGATACAGGAATTAACCGCCAGCTCTACCGCTTCATTAAGAGCCATGCCTCTCCTTTCATTTTCCCTGATACGGTTCACAAACACTGCATAATCTTTCAGCCGCTTACAGCGGTCCATCAGTTCCTCATTATGGCCATAATTAATATTAATCATAGTCGCCCTGCATTCCAGACAACCATTTTCCTCTGGATTCTGACACAAAAATGCATCCGAAAGCCGAAGTTCCACCCGGTCCGGTTCCTCCTTCATCCCATTGTAAAAGACGATATACTGTGGCATCGGAAGGCGGATCAGCTTTTCTCCATAAATATCCAGTCCGTTTATTTCAATATATTCCCGGTAGGTGTCTGCAAAATAATTCAGCCCGCGAACAGGCATATTAGGGTTAAAGCTGCTCTGGTGTTCATATAAATTAAGTACGTCCGATACCAGAAAGGATATATCATTTTTCATCCCCAGATAAATCGCGTCTGCAAGTGTGGTAATTATAATATCTTCCGGATTCGTATACTGTCTGCCGCTTACAGCGTTATACAAATCCAGCAAATCCTCTTTCTCCTGAAAGGCCAGCCGGAACAATCTGTCTTTATAGTTTCTGTTTATGTTGATCTGCTGCATCTTCCTACCTCCATTATAAATGATTCTATCTGTAGTTGCAATAAAAAAACATTGTTTTTATGTAAACCTAATTGTTCGTCATAGGCAGACCTCCCCCTGTAATTTGATATTAGAATACTTGAGAAATTGTGGCTGAAACGCCAGGACGATTCTCCATGGTAAAACAACATAAAGAACCGAATGAAACTCAGCCGCTGTGATTCGGCTGAAAAAGGAAACAGATCATTGTTTCGTTCCTTTATTATATCTCGTATAAGATAAAATACAAGATTCAATTCTTGTAATACAGATCCTTTTAGAAATTATTAAGAAAATTATGCTCTGTTTTTTCCTTTCAATCTGTTATTCTCATATTACAGACAAACGGGAAAACCAGGAAAGGGGGATTTACCATGAAGCGCACCGCACTCTTTACAATACTTATCATATTCTGTCTCTCAATAACCGCCTGTGCCACTGATCCGAATCATTTAATCGATGCTCAGACCAGCATCTTCCATTCACTGAATGTCACACATACGGACCGCTCCATCGTCGTAAAAGCTGACGCCTACTTAAACATTACCGACGCCGATTTTTTAATAATTGATGTCTCTGAGGAAGATACTGTTTCTCTCACCTACACACTGACCAGAAATAAAGGGGACATTACACTCTCTTACCGCACACCGGATGACAGCACGGTTCTCCTTGCGGATACGGAAGACAAGACGTACGGGGAGGAGACAATCACTTTACAGCCGGGGACCACCACATTTTTCCTTGCGGGCACGGACGCTGCCTTTCAATTGTCCTTCTCGGTCAAGGATATCGATATCTCAAAGGTTAAGTCCATCAATGACACTGCTCCCGAATTGTAGGGAGAGGACGGAAGAAAAGAGGAGAAAGCACCATTTTATGGGTTCTTTCTCCTCTTTTCTTTTGACATCGAATGTCCCAGCTGCTTTTTATAGACGCTGTAGAGATAATGCCAGTCGGAATATCCCACCAGCTCTGCAATCTCATAGATTTTCATGTCCGTGTTCATATACAGGCTTCTGGCCTTCTCCACCCGGAGCCTGGTGACATAGTCGATAAAATTGACGCCCATGACCTCCTTGAATATCCGGCTGAAATAATTCCCGGACTTTCCGCCTCAGCACCCTATCATCAAAATCCCGTGCATTCAATCAAATCTCCGGGAATATAAGTTAATAACAGGTACAAATAACCGTGTAAAGAGCGAGGTGATTCCATGCATAAAGCATTAGATGAAGGTTATATTGATTTGATGATTGAAAACAATCTGGCGGAAAATCTCAAACATGATTACGATATCACGAGAATCAATGACAGATATTCCATTTTACATTCACCGCAGGAAACGCTTGATATGTGTTACCTGGGAGCAAAGCCCTACCATGTATTCCCGACCATTTATTCTTTATGCTCTGAGATTTCACTGGAAAGCTCCGGGGTCTCTCCGATTCAGAGCAACCCCAATTTCGACCTTTTCGGACAGGGGGTGCTAATAGGCTTCATAGACACAGGCATCCATTATCAGCACCCGGCCTTTTTAAATCCTGACGGTTCATCGAGAATCCTGTCCATCTGGGATCAGACAATCGAGAACGGCGGAATCCGTTCCGATATCCCGTTTGGGTCCGAGTATGATAATGATATGATCAATCTGGCCCTGACGGATCCCAATCCCCTCTCCCTTGTTCCCAGCACCGACGAGATCGGTCACGGCACCATGCTGGCCGGAATTGCTGCCGGCAGTTTGGATGAATCACAGAATTTCCGAGGGGCTGCCCCTAAGACGGAACTCGTTGTCGTGAAGCTGGCCCAGGCAAAAGCTTTTAACCGCGCCGTCTTTCGCATTCCGGACAACGTCATCTGTTATCCGGAATCAAATATCCTGATTGGTATCGAATATATTAAAAAGGTTGCCAATCAGCTTAAGCGCCCGGTAGTCCTCTGTGTGGGACTGGGATCCAGCCAGGGGAGCCATGAAGGGCACAGCGCACTAACCTCCTATCTGGATAACTTATCGGTCATTCCCCGAACAAGTGTCTGCGTGGCCGCCGGCAACGAAGGAAATAAGCGTAGGCATTACAACGGGGTTATTTTTAATGAAGAATCTTATAAGGAAATCGAACTCAGAGTAGGGGAACTTGACAGACAGTTTTCCATGGAGATATGGCAGAATTCACCTGGAAGGCTTGATGTTAAGATTCTGTCGCCGAATGGTGAACAGACCGCGGTTGTCCCTCCGCAATTAAGGAGCTGCATTGAGCATAATTTTATATTCAGCAATTCCACCGTTTACATCAATAATATTATCGTCGAAGAGGAGTCCGGTGAACAGCTGATCTTACTCCGATTTTCAAATGCAATGAGCGGTATTTGGAAAATACAGGTTTTTAATACCACGAATATAACTTCCCATTTCAATGCGTGGCTGCCATCCGGAAACATCATTACCAACAATACATTTTTCCTGGACTCCGATCCCTATACCACCATTACCTCACCCGGTAATTCCAACAATTCAGTTACGGTAACCGCGTACAATCAGCTGAATAACGGCATGTTAATCGCTTCCAGCAGAGGTTTTTCTGCCAACGGAACCATCAATCCTGACATTGCAGCTCCCGGATTCATGCTGAAAGGTCCAAACCTAAAGGACGGCTATGGCAGTGCCACCGGCACAGGCGCCGCAGCCGCCCACACCGCCGGTATTATGGCCCTGATCCTGGAATGGAACGTCTTAAAAGGCCATTATACGACCATTTCCGGCAGGGATATTAACCGGCTGCTCATCCGCGGGGCAGTCAGAGATGCCAGTATGGACTATCCCAATCGCACCTGGGGTTACGGAAGACTTGACCTTATGGGGATGTTTCGAAGTCTGGTTTAAGACAGCCATCTGCCCGTCTGCGCCTGGCAGCCGGTTCCTCCCCTCAGGCAAAACCGAATCTTAAATACAGCTCCTCCGGAGCATCGTTAAGCCTCATAAGCCGGTACATGGTCCGCCCCATTTCGCCCGTTATCTCTTCCGATACAATCGGATGCTCCTGCCCCGGATCATTCTGTAAGTCAAACAGATAGTCCCCCTCCTCCATACACCGGACTGCCGGATCTGCATCAATCTGCATAACGGGACAATTTTTCGTAAAGGAAAAGGCCTCGTGGCGTTCCATCGACTCCAACTCTTTCGTCGTAAAGAACGTCATCATATGGGTTGGCATTAACGTATACTCATGAAGGGGAGCTTCCAGATTTCGAGGCGCCCTCATATACACGTATCTTCCATCCGTACAGCACAGATGGGCCCCGAATATTCCGAACAGCCCGCACGTCCGGCTGCCTTTGTCCTCCTTTATGATCCGGGAAATGTCCTGCCCCTGCATATCTGCGGCAGGATCGATACCGAAAAACTGCAGAATCGTAACCGGCAGATCTATGGTTTGCACAAGCGCCGCTCTGCTCGTTCCGGCGGATTCTGGGAATCTTGGATCCCAGATAAACAGCGGCGTATGGACAATCTCATCGTAGCAGAGCATATAATTTTTGGCCCAATACCCGTGTTCTCCCAGCATATATCCATGATCCGTATTGACGATAACCATCGTATCTTCCCACAGATTCTTTTCGTCCATGTAATCCAGCAGACGGCCTAACTGCTCATCACACATTGTTAAGTCGGCGAAATAGGAGTACTTAATCTCGTCTGCTTCCTCTGCGGATTCCTTTACCGGCGCGTAATCCGGCCACTCATACTTTTTACCTTTTGTTTTCCCGGGATACATAGCCTTAAACTCCCCGCTCGCCATAAAAGGCTCATGGGGGGAAAATGACTCTATCTGTAAAAAGAAGGAATCCTTTCCCTCATTTTCTCTCAGGAATTCAAGGCCCTGGTCAAAGGTCTTCACCAATGGGTACTGGTCTTTTCCGGTCACTCTTGTCCGGTTCGCCAGGTTCTGCCTGTACAGTCCGCTGCGCAGCCCTTCTGTAAATGCGGCAAAATTCGGGTCCGCGTCCTCTGCGCCTCCAACCACGGGAGCCCAGGGATCTCCCTCCTGTCCCCGTATATTTTCCCATGTCGTATATTGAGTGTGATACGTTGCGCCTCCGCATTCCCAATAATGGCCGTGATCGCTGACCAGATGGCTATGGATCCCATGCCCCCGCAGGATTCCCGGCATGGAATCGTCAAAAGGCTCCATAGGCCCCCAGGACCGGTGCAAAAAATTATACCGGCCCGTGTGCAGCTCTCTCCTTGCAGGAATACAGGGCAGACTTCCGGCGTAGCTGTTCTCAAACCGCACGGTTTTCTGTGCCAGTCTGAGAAAATTCGGAGTGATTGTCTCCTGACAGCCATACGGCTCAAGAAATCTGCGGTTTAAGGAATCAAACATTACCATGATTGCTTTCATCTCAGTTCCTCCTTTCAGCCCTCTCGAAAAGGACGAATCTCCGGTCTCTTCTCCCCAGCCCGTTCCATACAAAGCAGGAGCTTCTCACGCAGCACCCTTCTTACCGGTTCACAGGCAGGGTCTCCCGCCAGGTTGCAGCATTCCGCCGGATCGTGCTCTAAATCAAACAGGTACTGTTCATAATAGACGTCCGCCCCCGGGCAGCTCCAGCCATCCGCATCCGCAGCGACTGCGTATTTCCACTGACCGGTCCGGATTGCTCTGCCGACCTCGCTTTCACTGATCTGTATAAACACACAGTCATACCAGCCTTTTGAGGTCCCATCGGCAAGGGATTTCAGCGAATTTCCCTGAAAATCCTCCGGTTTCTTTATACCTGCGCAGTCAAGCAGCGTCACCGGCAAATCAATAAGACTGACCAGCTCCGTGATGGTTCTGCCGCCTTGAAACGGTCCGCCCACAGCAAGCATCGGAATATGGATGCTTGCCTCATGACAGGAGCGCTTATACTCGCTGTTCCTCGTGCAGAAATGGCAGCCATGGTCTGATGTGTAAAACAGGATCGTATTCTCCCACAATCCCCTCGCCTTCAGTGTATCGACAAGCCGCCCGACATTTTCATCCAGGCTGTGACACTGGCCTAAATAGTCCGGGTAATGTTCCTTCCAGTCCCCCTTATCCGCAGGAATGTCAGCCGGCAGCTCATAGCCGGTAAACTTCTCTCGCGCGCCATCCGGCGCCTCAAACCGGCCGTGATCGTTCTGATGGTGAGGCTCGATTTGAGAAATAAACAGAAAAAATGGTTTCTTCCCATCATACTGGTGGAGGTAATGAATCGCATAATTATTAATGGAATCCGCGCGGTAACCGATAAACTCACATTTTTTCCCTTCTCGGTCAAACACATATCCATCGTATCCATGGGAGGTCGCCTCCAGAACATCGGCCGCCATCCAATAATCCCGATACCCGCCCCTGCGTTCCGGAGGAATCGCCCGGGTCTCGTAGTTTTCCTCATCGAATGGCGCCGTATAGCTGCTTCTGTTTGAGGCCAGATGCCATTTACCCACGTAAGCCGTCTCATAACCGGATTCGTGGAAATAATCGGCCAGCGTTTTTATATCCTGCGGCAATGCCAGCGCATTTCTATGGCAGTTTACCTGTGTCGCATATTTACCGCTCTGCAGGCAGGAACGCGCAGGACCGCAAACCGGCTGGCAGGTAAAGGCATTTTCAAATTTCACGCCCTCCTTTGCCAGTCTGTCGAGATTGGGGGAAACCAAAAGCGGCTGTCCATAACACCCCAGCGTATCCCAGCGCTGCTGATCCGAAAAATATACAATAATATTGGGTCTTTTCATCCCTGTACTCCTCTCTGCTGCTACTTAATTCCAGTCGAAACAACTCCCTGTACAAAATACTTCTGTGCACACAGGAATAACAGAATCATCGGAAGCGAGATTAACGTTGCCGCCGCCATCATGGGGCCCCAGCGCACCGTGCTCTCATCCCGGAACATGGTAAGCGCCAGCTGTACGGTTCTCATATTGACTGAATTTGTCATGACCAAAGGCCATAAGTAATCGTTCCAGACTGACGATCCCTTTAACAGCGCCAGGGTTGCAAGAATAACCTTTGAATTGGGAAGGTAGATATAGAAATACGTTTTCCATTTACCGGCCCCGTCAAGCATGGCGGCTTCATCGAGGGATCTGGGAAAATTCTCGTAAAACTGCTTCGACAGGAAGACGCCGAAGGACCCCGATACCAATGGAATAATCACGCCGGGAAACGTATTCATTAATCCCGAACCGCCAAATCCCAGAATATCATTTCCACCGATCAGCGGAAATCTCGCCATAATCAGGAACGTAGGCAGCATCGTTACCTGCGGCGGCATCATGAGGCCGACCAGCAGCAGTGTAAACAGTACCTTCGATCCTTTAAAATGCAGCCGGGCAAACGCATACCCAGCGACGGAATTAAACAACAGCGAGAATACAATGCTGACCAGGGTGATGACCAGGGAATTTCTAAAATAGATCAGCCAGCTTCCGGTGGACATCGCCGCCTTATAATTATCAAGATTCATCGACTCCGGCAGGAAATGAAATACCGCCGAGTTAATCTCCCCTGTTGTTTTAAATGAAGTTAAAATCATTACAAGAATCGGAAGCAGGATAATCCAAGAAACCACTGCCATACAGACTATCCAGATCATATGTAACCTTTTTTTCCTTTTCATCTTCGCTCCTCCTATGAAACATCCACATCCTGACCTTTATTGCCAAACTTAAATACCATCATGGTAACGATTAAAGAAAACACCAGGAGCAGAACCGCCATGGCACTCGCATATCCCATTTTAAACTCCAGAAAACCTCTCCTGTATATTTGATGGACGATCGTCGTTGTTCTGTTTAAAGGCCCGCCGTTCGTCATGATATTTACCTGTTCAAACACTGCAAAGCTGTTTACGATTCCTGTTACGAGCAGGAAAAAGGTCGTAGGATACAGCATCGGCCACGTAATGTAGAGAAACTTATGGAAAACGCCTGCGCCATCGAGCTCTGCTGCCTCATATAGGGATTGGGGAATGCCGGTAAGCCCTCCCAGGAAGATGACCATGGAATATCCGCAGTTCTTCCAGATTCCAATCATAATTATGCAGAGCATTGCCTGATTCGGATTAATGAGCCACTGCTGGGCCGGTATGCCGATAAGCTTTAAAAAGCTGTTGAGAAGGCCGAAGTTGGGATTATACAGCCACAGCCATACCATGGATACGCACACCATGGACATGATATTAGGCATGTAAAGAGCTGTCCGGAAAAAAGGAACTGCCCTGGATTCCCGATAAAGCAGTACCGCCAGCAAGAGCCCCAATACCAGCTGAATGGTCAGCGTTACAACCGTATACAGCAGTGTATTTCCAACCGATGCGAGAAACTCCGAATCATGAAACAGCTTACTATAATTCTTCAAACCTAAAAAAGCGGGAATCTGGTACATATTGAAATCGGTCAGGCTGTAAAACAGTACCATGCCGATCGGAACCAGAATGAAAATAGTAAAAATCAGATAAGCGGGCAATATCATGATATACGCCTCTTTATCGCTGCGTGTGTTTTTTCTTACTTTTTTTCCAGCCATCTTTCCTCTCTCCTCATTTCTTCCTGATAAAAGGTCCGGTCATCCGGACACCTGACTTGCTGCCTGCGGGAATAAGTAATGCGGCCTATTCTTATCAAACAGACCGCATTGCCGCAGTTATTGATTATCAATTTCCTCCTGCACCTTTTCCGCAGCTGCATTAAGCGCATCCTGAGGCGATAATTGTCCATAGAATACCTGTTCCATGGCATCGTCCACATAAGTAAATACACTGTTAAAGTACGGAACCTTGGGCGATCCTTTACCAATTTCTATTGCTTCCATAATCATCGGTCCATTTACCGGATTCTTTTTCAGATACGCCTCTTCCAAAGAGGACCTTACGGGAGCCGTCTTTGCCGTATCCATCCAGATCTGCATCGACTCCTTGCTGCTCATGTACTCAATTAATTTCCAGGCAGCCTCTTTATTCTTGGAGTTCGCATTCATAAACATAAAATGCATCCCGCAGAAGGTACCGCTGTTTGCCTTGGAAAACATGGGAACGAGCTTGATCTTTCCTTCCAGATCTCCTGTGTTGATATTATTAAACTCATTTTCAGAAATAACCGTCATGGCCGCCGTTCCATTGTAGAAAGGATTCTGATCCTTCTGCGTGTTATTCCAGTCCACCAGACCGGCATCCTTTAACTGCTTCATGAAATCCATCGCCTCGACTGCTTCCGGTTTGTTAAACAGGATTTCATTGCTCGCTTCATCCACAAGATTATTCAGGCCGTTCTGAACAATAAATATTTCCAGGTATTGATTGATATTTCTTCCGCTGGTGGGAATTCCATAGCCGCACTGGATTACATTGCCGGAGGAATCCTTTACCATAAGTTTTTTATGGGCCTCCAACAGCTCATCCCAGTTGGAAGGCGGTGAATCCGGATCGAGCCCGGCCTTTTCAAATAACTCTGTATTGATCGCAAACATTCGTGCATCCGGCGTGTACGGGACACCGTAAAGCTTTCCGCCGATACTTCCGGCTTCTTTTACGCTGTCATACATATCTTCCATGCCCTCCCAGCCTTCGGCATACGAGTCGAGGCACTCATACTGCCCCATGGGTACTCTCGCACCGATCGATGCCAGGGAGTAGTGAATGACGTCCGGTGCCGTGCCGGAAGCAAATCCGGTGTTCAGTTTTGTCTCAAAATCATCTCCCCAGGGAGCTTCCTGATACTCTACCGTATAATTCGGATACTTCGCTTCAAACCCTTCTATCATCTGAGTAAAGGCATCCTTCTTATAATCTTCGGTTCCTGCCCTGAGAAAGACCAGCTTTACATTTTCATCACTGGTATCCTTCCCTGCATCGGAAACCAGGTCTTCATTACCGCCTCCACAGGCGGCCAAAGACAACACCATACAGCTGACTGCTGCTGCGCTTAAGATAACTTTCCAATTTCTTCTCATAACTTCCCTCTCCTTTTGTTTATGGTTGTTGTACTCCAGGAACTTGATAACTATATTATACTGATTTTGCGCTATTTTTCTATGTACTATGTATATCCGTTTCTGTCCTATGTTTGTCTTTTTGTATCTTTTTTACTATTTTCTATCTTGTTTTCGCAGTATCTCTTACATATTTTAAATATATTTTGATCTTTTTGTAATTTATTTGGCACTTTTATACAGTTTATACTTTGTTGTTTTTTGAAATAAAAAGACGCATCAGTTTTCATTGCTGATGCGTCTGAATTCGATCGGTGTCATACCGGCATACTTTTTAAATACCTTACTAAAGTAGGCCGAATCCGGGATCCCGATCTGACAGCAGATATCCTGAATATTATGGTTACTGTTCTTTAAAAGAATTTTCGCTTTTTCCATTCGAAGCTCTAACAGATAGGTATTAATATTCCTGCCAGTCTCTTTTTTGAAGAGATGGGAGATATAGCTGCGGTTCATATGAACATGGTTTGCAAGCTCATCGAGTGTAATGGAGTCTGCATACCGTTCTTCCATATACTGCATGATCAGAAATACAGCCTCACTGTATTTCTTCTGTTTGCCGATCAATACCCGGAGGATTTCTTCCGCCTGCGTCAAAACCTTTGTTTCAAGCTGGCCAATATCGGTGCAGTGTGTCACTTCAATGATCTTATCGATCGAAAACACTCTTCTGTCCGCATCCTCCAGATGACTCCAGTACAGATTCAGTAAGGTATTTAGAAACAGCCTTCTGATGCAGGATACATCCGGCTCCGTTTTCCCCGCATAATCGAATATCGCTTCCATTTCCTCGACTATGCTGCTCCAGGCCCGGCTGTTGATCAGAAGCTCCAGTTTTTCAAACTTCGCTTCCAGTCCAGCCTCTATATGACTGATCCGGTTCTTCATCGTTTCATAATTCAGTCCGCCCATGTGCCTGTAAAACAGCTGATAGGTCAGAACCTCCTGTGAATGCTGATATAATGCCTCCAGTTCTTCCACCGTTTTACCGGTGTCTGAGCTGCTGACATACATATTGCTGCCGCCGAAGGAGGCGATCGTCTCATATATTTTTTCCGTAAGCTTCTGAGGGTTGTCATGATTCATTTCCGTAAGTACAAGGATCTCCCGCTCATTCTTTGGCAGCCAGTAGATCACCCTCTTCTCCTCCTGAAAGGCAAATGGCAGAATCTCCTTAAGCTGTTCCTGATTCGATATCCGATCGGTATCGCGGAAGATGATCACTGCATACCTCCCTTTTATCTCACAGCAGGTATTCCAGACCTGTTTTAAGATATCCCTGGAAATATAGTCCGGTTCTTTAAAGCACTGCAGCAGAACCTTTTCCATCTCCCGGGCGGGAGATGATTGTTTGGTCTCCGCCGCCCCCTGATTCCTGATCCGTTCCTTCGCGGTCTGCAGGCAGGCTTCCAGTTCATCCTTCGTAATCTCAGACTTTAAGAGAAACTCACTCACCCCCAGCTTCAGGCAGTCCCTTGCATAAGAAAAGTCATCATACGCGCTCAGGACAACCGTATAAGGCAGGACATGATTCTGATTCAGCTTCTTCAGCAGCTCCATCCCGTCCATGATCGGCATACGTATATCGGTAAACAGCACATCGACCTGATGGTTCAGGCAGCAATTCAGTACCTGCATTCCATTGATACAGGCTTCGATCACATGATGCTCCGGCGACAGCGCTTCGATATTCTTTTTCATCCATTTTAAGATGATCTCTTCGTCATCTGCAATTACGATATTCAACTGTTTGCCCCCTCCATATTAATGACAGGTATCTTCATCCGGAAGGTAACGCCGCCCGATGAATTCACCTCTACACTCAGTCCATATTGATTGCCGAAATTCCGTAAAATTCTCATTTGAATATTGGAAAGCCCGATTCCGTTCAGCTGATCTCTGGCCTTCACGGTCTGCTGATTATGTATGCTGTTATTTATCTTTTCCAGGTCTACCCCCACACCGTCGTCTTCCACCTCGATTACGACATTTTCCTTTATCCGGTATGCGCATATGACGATATGGCCCATGCCGTCTTTCATGTTAAAGCCGTGAGAGATGCTGTTTTCGACCAACGGCTGGATGACGTTCTTCAGAATCCCCAATTCCACTACGTCTTCCGCCGCGAGTATTTTCCATTGAAATTTATCGCGATAGCGGAGCTTCATTAATTCCAGATAATCCTCCGCCATGGCCAGTTCTTCCTTGATCGGAATGATCTTCTGGGAATTCACAAAGGATTTTCTCAGCAATTTAGAAAAGGCAAGCAGTGCTCTGTCTGCCTCATTATATTCCTCCATCTGAATCATAAACCGGATGGTCACCAGCGTATTATAAAAGAAATGCGGATTAATCTGTGCCTGCAAAGCCTGGATCTCCAGGGCATGCTTTTCTTCCTCTTCTATCTCCAGCTGCTTCATCAGATTTTCAATGTGATCCAGCATATAATTAAAATTGTGACAGATTTCATGAAACTCTATTTCATAGTCATCCTGGATTCTTGTCTTTAAGTCCCCATTCGTCACCTCCAGGATGTTTTTATTTAATTTCTCCATTCTCCGGGAGATAAAACTGCAGTTATAAAAGACTATGACGATGAGCACAAGAAACATCGCGGTTCCCAGGACGAGGAACAGGATTACATAAAAGGAAGTCCAGCCATGGCGGTATGGTTCATAGGAAATCAGCTTCCAGCCCAAACCATCAATACTGGCAAACCGTATATGGCTGTATTGGTTCATCACATTTCCCAGAAAAAAGCCCTTCGTATAATTTGCTATCTGACTATAGTACGAATTGTCCTCCACCTCATATCCATACATTCTGGGATCGGAAGAAAATATTATTTTTCTGTACTGATCGATGACGATGGTATTCTCATCGGAATCCTCCTCGCCCAGTATGACGTTCCCCCAGATGTCCTGGGATATGGCCACTATCATAATGCCGACATCTCTTCCGCTGTTTAAATTCCGCAGTTTCTGAACCGCAAACAGCTTGTCCTCCTGAAACAGCTTCTGCAGGACAGGGCTCCTGTACTTTGGAAGGAAATAGATGGAATCATCCTTTTCCATCGCCTCCTGATACCAGCTTTCCTCGTCCAGCATATCCAGTGTGACTGCATCCTGCATCAAGTTTAAAGAGGACTGATAAAAATTCATATCATTTTTACAGAGCAGCATCACCTGATACTGCCTGTCCGGAAATAATTCCGTCAGCTCCAGCATTTTACTCTGTATGCTGTCCTGTGCACTGATATATTCATAGCCCGTCAGCCTGTTCCTCTTCGAGATCAGACGGTTAATCTCAGGATCCAGATACATGCCTACCGATATTTTTATGATCTCTGTATTCCTGTTCGCAATATTGCTGCATTTTTCTTCCAGAAGGTCCAGCTTGCTGTAGTTCAGTTTGTAATTGCCGTCTTCAAATATATAGCTCATTAAAATACAGAATAAGATGAACAGCGGAAAAACAACGATCAAGTCTAAAAAAATGACCTTTTTTCTTATACTGTCAAAGTGCAGTAATTGTTTCATAATTTTTAGACCCCTTCTTCCGAAATATATGATATGATAGAAACAGAAAAAATACGAATCCCCTTCTGTGTCCCTGTGTAAAACAATATAATTATACAGGATTTCATGGGGAAATGGTAGTATGTGTTAAGTCTTTGCCGGAAAAAGGAGGGTCCCAATGGCAGAAAAACAGGATGTTTCCGATTTATACAAAAAGAATGCGGAAAAGGCAGAAAAGGATAAGCGGCTCCGCGACGCTGTCTCCATCTTTTTTATCCTTTTCGGAAGTGTCATCGTAGCGGTGAATTTAAACACCTTCGTCGAACAGGGGAAGCTGGTCCCGGGCGGTTTCTCCGGACTCGCCAAGCTGATTCAGAGGGTGGGGCTGGCCTTTTTTGACGTGAAGATCTCCTTCACCTTCTTAAACGTGGTTTTCAACGCCATCCCGGCTGTATTTGCCTACCGCATTGTCGGGAAAAAGTTTACGATTCTGTCCTGTGTGAGCCTCCTGACCGTGTCGATCCTGGTCGACCAGCTGCCTGTCATCCCCATCACCGGAGACCTTCTTCTCATCTCCGTATTCGGCGGAATCATCAACGGCCTGGGCATGAGCCTCATCCTGAACAACCGGGCCAGCGGAGGCGGAACGGATTTTATCGCCATGTCCCTCTCCACCAAATATAAGATATCCACCTTCAACTATATGCTGCTGTTCAGCGCTGTTATCATCCTCATTTCCGGAGCCATCTTCGGCATGGATATCGCACTGTACTCCATCATCTACCAGTTCTGCAACACGCAGGTGATCAACACGCTTTATAAGAAATACAAGAAAAAGACGCTGCTCATCGTCACAGACAATCCGGCCGCCGTGTCTGCGGATTTGATGGAGCTGACCAACCACAGCAGCACCATCTTAAAGGGCTTCGGTTCCTACTCGGCCAACAAAAAGTATCTTCTCTACACCGTCCTCTCCGACGGCGACGTGAAAAAGATGAAGAAACGCATCCGTGAGCAGTACCCCGATACCTTTGTCAATGTCATAAACTCCAGCGACGTTGTGGGAAATTTCTACATACAGCCGCTGGAATAGAGAACAAAACAGTTGACAATGCATTTTTGTTTTGTTATAATCGCGCTATAAAGAAACAAGGAATGTTACTGTGAAAACAGGCTTAACCAAGATCTTTAGAAGCACACGTATGTGCTTTTAAGATTTTGGTTAAGCCTGTTTTTGTTTTCAGAAAAGGAGGAAAGCATGGGATTATTTAAAAGCTGGAAGAAACAGGAGGTACAGGAGAAGGCGGCGTTCAGCCCGGTAAGCGGTGAACTCGTACCATTGGAGACAGTCAGCGATGCGGTGTTTGCGGAAAAATCGCTGGGGGATGGAGTGGCGGTCATTCCGACAGACGGCAGTCTGTATGCACCGGCAGACGGAACAATCGTGGCACTCTTTCCAACCGGCCACGCGCTGGGGATTAAGACGAAGGACGGGGTCGAGCTGCTGATCCATATCGGAATCGACACGGTAGCCTTAAACGGAAAGGGATTTACAGTTCATGTGAAGCAGGATGATACGGTTAAGAAGGGGCAGCTGCTGGTAAACTTTGATATTGAAGTACTGAAAGGGGCAGGCTATGATACGGTAACAATGATGCTGGTATCAAACGGCGAACAGTTTGGAGAGGTTCATAAGGCGCCGCCGGGAACCGTGACGGCGGGAGAGAAAATTCTGTGGCTGTAACCGTGTCTTTTTGTTGGAGAGGGAGAGTGAGACGTCATGGAAATCAAGAGAATTTATAACAATAATGTTGTGGTGGCAGTGAACGGGGCCGACGGGCCTGAGATGATTGCCATAGGAAAAGGGCTGGCCTTTCAGAAGAAGCCCGGGGATTCCATTGAACAGGAAAAGGTGGAAAAGATCTTTACCCTGGAGGACTCCGGAGTGATGACAAGGCTGGAAAAGCTGGTCAAGGACATCCCTTCCGTCTATTTATCCATATCGGAGGAAGTGGTTGAGATGATCCGCCGCGACTCCGATTTGAAAATCAGCGAGGATCTGTATATTACGCTGACCGATCATATCAGCATGTCGCTGGAACGGGAAAAGAATCACGTGATCTGCGAAAATCCGCTGCTTCTGGAGATACGGCAGTTCTATAAAGAGGAGTTCATGCTGGCCAGGAAGGCCGGAGAGATCATCTGGAAGAAGATGGGGATTCGGATCTCGGAGGAGGAGATGGGCTTTATTGCCCTTCACATCGTCAACGCCTCCATGGATCAGAGGGCCAGCTGCACGATTCAGAGTATCCAAATGGTGCGCGATATCCTTCAAATCGTATCGGAATATTTCGATGTGAATCTGGACGAAACCTCCATTCCGTACGACCGTTTTGTCCGCCATCTGCAGTTTTTCGCCAGGCGGGTGCTGGGAGAAGGCAGCGTCCAGTCTGCGGATGAATTTCTCTTCACACTCGGCAGAAGCCAGTATCCGGTGGCGTATGGCTGTGCGGAGAAAATCGGTGACTACGTGAAAAAGACGTACCACAAGGATATGACAAATGCGGAAAAGGGATTCCTCGTTTATCACATTATCAACACACTATCAGTCCATTAGAAAGGGGTTGCGCGCTCTGCGCGCAGAAAATGAATATGAAAGAAAAAATGAAAAGTGCGCTGGAACGGTTTTCCAAGGCCATTGTCCAGCCACTCATGTATTTATCGGTTGCCGGTACGGTGCTGATTCTCGGAATTCTCCTGACAAACGGTTCAATCACAGCGAAGATTCCTTTTTTACAGGCAGCGCCGTTTCAGCTGGTGGGAAAGCTGATTTATAATTGTCTGATGTTTTTGATCAACAATTTGAGCGTAATATTCTGTGTCGGTATCGCGGGAGCACTGGCGAAAAAGAACAAGGGCCATGCGTCGCTGATCGCCCTGATGTCCTATTTTCTGTTCTTAAATGCCAATAACATCACGCTGTCTTTTATCGGCAGGCTGGCAGAGATGGGGCCGCTGGGATTATACGGTACGGGGCAGTCTACCGTTCTGGGCATCCAGGTGCTGGATATGGGTGTATTCAGCGGCATCACATTGGGCTGCCTGACAGGATATGTATTTAATAAGTACGGAGAGAAACAGTTTAAGGGGTATTTCTCCATGTTCTCTGGGGTAAGATTTCCATTTTTCCTTCTGATCCTTCTTTCCCTGTTTCTGGGCTTCGGCGCGTCCTACGTATGGCCGGTGGTTCAGCGGGGGATCTCGGCTCTGACCGATTTAATCAAGAGCAGCGGCAATGTGGGACTTTACATATACGGCCTGCTTAACAAGCTTCTGGTGCCTACGGGACTTCACCATCTTGTGTACGCACCGTTCCAGTTTACCGATGTGGGCGGAACCCTGGTGCTTGGAGACCAGATCATCTCCGGCGCTTATCCGATCCGTGTGGCGGAGATGAACATGCCGGGAGTACCATTTTCACCGTCCACCTATTATAACAGCTACACATTTAATAATCTATTCCCGTATATCGGAATCGGCCTGGCCTTTATCACGACCGCGAGAAAGGAAAACCGGGAGAATACAAAAGCAGTCATGTTCCCGCTTATGCTGGCGGCCATTTTATCGGCAATTACAGAACCGATGGATTTCCTGTTCGTCTTTGCAGCGCCCCTGCTCTTTGTCGTTCACTCCCTGATCAGCGGCGGCATGCTGGTGCTGTTAAAGGTCCTCAGCATTCCGGCCTCCACCAGCGGCGGCATCGTCAACATTATGATCTCCAATCTGGCCCTGGGTGTGGAGAAGACCAACTGGCCGCTGCTTCTTCTTCTGGGAGCGGTGACCGCAGTCGGATACTATTTCCTTTTCGTTTTTCTGATTAAGAAACTGAACCTTAAGACGCCGGGAAGAGAGCTTATAGCAGAGGACGCGGGCAGCGGCGATTCGGCGGCCAGCGGCGATTCGGCAGGCAGCGGCGATGCGGCGGCCAGCCAGTCAAAGGATGAACCCATTCGGACGTTAATAGAAGGACTTGGCGGCAAGGCGAATATCGAGTCGCTGGACAATTGTTTTACACGCCTGCGGGTGGTGGTAAAGGATGGCAGCTTAATCAGGGATGACCTGATCAATACCATGAAAAACAGCGGAATCAAGAAAAACGGCACTGATATACAAATCGTATTCGGTATGCAGGTACCGGCTGTAAAAAGCCAGGTGGAGGATATGCTGGAGCGCATGTAGAATACAGAACATTCATGGAGCGGCATGGCCGCAGAAAGAGAGGAAATAATATGATAATCACAATTGTAGGCGGAGGCAGCACCTTTACACCGGGAATCGTAAAATCCATTGCTTTAAGACAGAAGGAACTGGAGGTAGAGGAAGTACGGCTGTTTGATATTGATGAAGAGCGCCAGTATAAGGTGAGTCTGGTGGTAGACTGGATCTTAAAGGATATGAAATCTCCGATTCGCCTGACGGTAACGACGGACAAAAAGACGGCGTACGAGAATTCCAGCTTTATCTTTGCCCAGATGCGCGTAGGGAAATACGCCATGAGAGAAAAGGATGAGAAGATCCCGCTGCGTCACGGCTGTGTGGGACAGGAGACCTGTGGCTGCGGCGGACTGGCCTACGGCCTGCGCACGCTGTTTCCCATGATTCAGGTGATTGATGACGTGGAGAAGTATGCGGCCCCCGACCATTGGATCTTAAACTACTCCAATCCGGCGGCTGTGGTATCGGAAGCGTGCCGGGCACTGCGCCCCCATGCAAGGATCATCAACATCTGTGATATGCCGATTGCAATCCTGGAGATGGTGGGTAGATGTTTAGATATTCCGAATTTTACAGACTTTGATGTCAATTATTTCGGGCTGAATCATTTCGGCTGGTTTACGGATATCACGTATCAGGGCAGAGATTTAAAGGCGGAAATTACCGAATACGTTATGAAGAACAAGACGCTTCTGCCGCCGGATGTGCTGGAGAAGCTTAAGGAACACGACCGCGTGGGAGAACGCCATTTAAACGCCTCCTGGATCCATACCTGGAATAATGTGTATAAGGTCCTGCAGTCGAATCCGGAGTATCTGCCCAATACGTATCTGCAGTACTATCTGCTGTCCAAGGATGTGGTGGAAGAATCCAATCCGGAGTATACGAGAGCCAATGAGGTAATGGACTCCAGAGAAAAGGATCTGTTTGAGGGAATTGACCACTATATCAAGACCGGAGAGGTGACTGCAAAGGCATTCTACCACGGCGCCCACGGCAACTACATCGCGGATCTCGCCATGGCTCTTAAAAATGACACAAAGAAGAAATTCATCGTGATTGTACAGAATAACGGGGCCATCGAGAATATCGCACCAGATGCCATGGTCGAGGTTCCTGCCTATATCGGTAAAAATGGTCCGGAGGTAATCTGTCAGGGGCCCATCGGCGACTACTATAAGGGACTGATGGAGCAGCAACTGGCATCGGAAAAGCTTCTGGTCGCCGGAGGCATCGAGGGCTCCTATGAAAAGGTATGGAAAGCCTTTTCCATGAATAAAACGGTGCCGTCGGCTACGGTGGCAAAAGCCATTCTGGATGAGATGATTGAGGCTAATAAGGAATTCTGGCCGGAGCTTCGGTAAGCTTTGATGTTTTGCGCTTGACATACCCAGTAAAATCCATTAGAATAAACGGAAGATGAGGGAGTAGTCAGCACGCCTCCCACGGGTCAGGGATGCGGCGTGCAGCAGGGTCAACATACTGATAGCGTCTGTCTATCTGGTCCTGCTTAACTTGCTTTTATGCAAAAAAGATGAGACTTATCTGCGGGTTTTTCGCTGCCTGCAGATAAGTCTTTTTTTGTTCCCCGCATCATATACTTATTATGCTTATACGCAGGAGGAATATCACATGTCATTAATTGAGCTGTTCATTATCGCGGTGGGCCTTTCTATGGACGCCTTCGCCGTTTCTATCTGTAAGGGACTCTCCATGCAGAGGATGAGCTGGAAAAACGCAGTCATCGTCGGACTTTATTTCGGCGGTTTCCAGGCGGGCATGCCGCTTTTCGGTTACATATTGGGATCTCAGTTTAAAGAGGCCATCACTTCCATCGACCACTGGATCGCATTTATCCTTCTGGGCATCATCGGATTCAACATGATCCGGGAGTCCCTGAATAAGGAGGAGGAATGCGTGGACTGCTCCGTGGCGCCAGGCAATATGATTCTGCTTGCCATCGCCACCAGCATCGATGCGCTGGCCGTCGGCGTCACCTTCGCCTTCCTGCAGGTACGCATCGTTCCGGCCGTCTCCTTCATCGGCTCCACCACCTTTGTCCTCTCCATCATCGGCGTCAAGGTCGGCAATGTCTTCGGCACCAGGTATAAGTCCAAAGCCGAGTTTGCAGGCGGGCTGATCCTGGTGATTATGGGGGTAAAAATACTGCTCGATCATACCTTGGGTATTTAGGCAAAATAAAAAACAGCAGGGCAGCACCGAAGAAACTGATAATTCCGGTTTGTAAAAAGGGATTATCAGTTTCTTCGGTGCTGCCCTGCTGTTTTTTATATGATCCATTTATCTTCCTAAAAAGCGTTCCGTATCACTCTCTGATCAGCATAATGGCTCCATATGGAGAAAGCCGGATCTTCTTGCTCTCCCTCTCTGCCCCATCGTTGGCAATCAGCGTTCTGAATTTCGTCAGGTCCTCATCCGGAAGCTTTAAATCTGCCGCCGCTATGGACTGGCTTCTGTCGGTAAAATTAGTCAGGACCAGCAGCGTATCACCGCCGTACGTCCTTTTGTAGGCAAATACTGCCTCATGATCCTCCAGTACCGGTTCGTACCCGCCTTCGCTGATGACGTCGTACTCTTTCCTCAAGCCGACCAGCTTCTGATAGTAGTAAAAAATGGAATCGCTGTCTTCCAGGCATTCTCCCGCATTGATTTCTTTATAGTTCCGGTTGACTTCGATCCAGGGCACGCCGTTTGTAAAGCCGGCATACTCCTGATCGCTCCACTGCATGGGAGTCCGGCTGTTGTCGCGGGACCGCTGGCGCAGCACCTCGTAAATCCGGGCTTCCTCCATTCCGCTTTCCTTCAGAATATCGAAATAATGCAGGCTTTCCACATCACGGTACTGATCGGTGGAGGTAAAACCGGCGTTAGTCATGCCCAGTTCCTCCCCCTGGTAGATATAGGGCGTTCCCCTCATGCCGTGGATGGCCGTCGCCAGCATCTTGGCCGACTGCTTCCGGTATCTCGCTTCGTCCCCGAACCGTGATACCGCCCTCGGCTGGTCGTGGTTGCACCAGAACACGGCGTTCCATCCGCTGCCCTCGGCCATACCGGTCTGCCAGGTGTGAAAAATCTTTTTCAGGCCCATGAAATCATAGGGCATCAGAGACCATTTGTCCCCATTTTTATAGTCTACCTTCAGATGGTGGAAATTAAAGCACATCTTCAGCTGCTGTTCCTGCGGGTTGGTATACTGGATACAGTGATAGATTGTGGTGGAGGACATCTCACCCACAGTGATGATATCGTCCTCGTACAGGCCGGTCTCCTTCACCATCTCTTTTAAATACTCATGCACCCGGGGGCCGTCAGTATAGAATCTGCGGCCGTCTCCCTCGTCGTCATCCTCAAAGTACGCGGGCTTGGAGATCAGATTGATGACATCGAAACGAAAACCACGGATTCCCTTCTTCTTCCAGAAGAGAAGAACCCTGCGGATCTCTTCCCGCACCTTCGGATTCTCCCAGTTTAAGTCCGCCTGCGTCCGGTCAAACAGATGAAGGTAATACTGCCCCAGCTCCTCCACGTACTCCCAGGCACTGCCGCCGAACTTGGACTGCCAGTTGGTGGGGAGAAACCCCTTTTTTCCTTTCCGGAAAATATAGTAGTCCTGGTACTCCTTCTCTCCCTTAAGCGCCCGGGCAAACCACTCGTGCTGGGTCGAGGTATGGTTGAACACCATGTCAAACATCAGTCCCATGCCCCGGTCAGCCGCCTCTTTAATGAGGCGGTCCAGGTCTTCCATGGTGCCGAACAGCGGGTCAATGTGGTAATAGTCCGCAATATCGTATCCATTGTCATTCTGCGGCGAGACGAAGAAGGGCGTAAGCCACAGATAATCGACTCCCAGTTTCTTTAAGTAGTCCAGCTTCTCCGTGACTCCGTTTAAGTCACCGACGCCATTACCAGTCGTGTCCCGGAAGGACTTTGGATAGATCTGATATACACACGATTTCCTGAAGTCTTTCATATTCTCCTCCACTTATTTACCGAACGTCTTTTTTCTTACCGACTACTACCGTCAGAACAAATGGTACCACCATGGTAATCAGCATGCAGACAGCAAATCTTCCCATATACTGCGGCTGAATGGACAGGATTCCGGGAATTCCGCCTACGCCGATGGAATTCGCCATAACGTTACTTCCCACGGATACGGTGGCCGCAATCGCGGAACCGATCATGGCGGAGATAAATGGAAATCCCCTCTTTAAGTTGACACCGAAGATCGCCGGCTCCGTGACACCCAGATAACAGGAAATACATGCCGGAATGGATATCTGCTTCGCCTCTTCGTTATGCTTCTGTAAATAGATCATGCCGAGTACTGCAGATCCCTGTGCAATGTTGGATAAAGCGATCATCGGCCACAGCATGGTGCCTCCAAACTCCGCCATCAGCTGCAAATCGATGGCATTGGTCATATGGTGAAGACCGGTGATTACGAGCGGTGCGTAGATAAAACCGAATACGGTAGCGAATAACCAGCGGAAGCTTGAGGTAAGCCCTGCGTAAACCACCTTTGAGACCCAGGAACCCACGGCCTAGCCCACAGGGCCCAGAACCGCGTGAGCCGCGATCACGGCCAGCACCAGTGATAAGAACGGCACCACGATCATGGAAATCGCCTGGGGCGTAATCTTCTTAAAGAACTTCTCTAAATAAACCAGCACGAATCCAGCCAGAATTGCCGGAATCACCTGTGCCTGATAGCCGACCATCTGCATGGTGAAAAATCCAAAATTCCATACCGGAACTTCCACGCCGGGAGCCATGGCATAGGCGTTTAACAGCTGCGGGGACACCAATGTCAGACCGAGTACAATACCCAGAATCTGAGTCGTGCCCATCTTCTTCGTCACCGACCACGTGATGCCTACCGGCAGGAAATGGAATATCGCCTCACCGATCAGCCACAGGAAGCTGTGTACTCCCGCCCAGAACTGAGACACCTCGATCAGAGTCTCTGTCCCGCCGTTCATAAACTGAATCTCACCGATGATGTTCCGGAATCCCAGAATCAGACCACCGACGATGATAGCCGGAATCAGAGGTGCGAATATCTCTGCGATATTGGCTACCGCCTTCTGAACCGGATTCATGTTCCCTTTCGCTTCCTGCTTCACTTCCTCCTTGGAAACTCCTTCAATCCCGGATACGGAGGTAAACTCATTGTAAAACACCGAAACATCATTACCAATAATCACCTGGAACTGTCCCGCCTGTGTAAACGTCCCCTTTACACTCTTCAGCGCTTCGATCTTCGCCACATCGGCTTTCTCAGGATCGGCCAGAACAAAACGCATCCTGGTCATACAGTGTGTGACTGCCGAGATATTCTGTTTTCCGCCGACATATTCCAGAAGCTTCTTTGCGTCATCCGAATACTTCCCCATAACCATTCTCCTTTTCATACACGTTTTTTATTTTTCTCTTCTTGTATGTTTATCTTGTGAATTCAATATAACATATACGTATATGTTTGTCAACATGTTTGGAAAAATAAATAAAAAAATCCACCGGCAGATAGTGGTTTGGCGAATGCTGCGCCAAAGAGCTTGAGGAGAGCAGGAAGGGGACGGAGGCTGACGAACAAACGGTTTCTTGTTTCCTCGGTGGCAGGAAGTAAAGCGGGAAGGCAGGAAAAAGGGGCAGATCGTGCAAACTACGGAGAACTCCTGAAGGACTTCTCCTCCGTGTCCACTTGAAATCTGGCTTTGAGGCCAGATTTCACCACCCCTTTTTCCTGCCTTCCCGCTTAACTTCCTGCGAACCTCGGAAAAGGAAACCGTTTGTTCGTCAGCCTCCGTCCCCTTCCTGCTCTCCTCAAACTCTTTGGCTGTATATTGGCTCTGTAAGAAGAAAGACCATAACATAACGTATGGCCAATTATATCTTTCCCCCCTTGTGGGGCCAGTACTCAGCGGACTTTTTCACAGTCTGGCCGGAAAAGGGAGAGTGGGCGGCAGGGAGGGAAAGGTGAATGATGCAGAGGTCGGTGGGACTTAGGGCGAACAGCCGCCGGAGCAGGGGCAAAATCGCGTTTTCAGGACGCGATTTTGCGGGCACTGAGAGCGAACGCATCAGGCGTTCGGTCGAATTGCCCGGGACCCCTGCGGAGGGGGCTGTTCGCCCTTAGTCCCACCCCCTCGGAATCCCTGAACCTTTCTCTTCCTGCCGCCCGCTCTCCCTTTTCCTCGATCCCCTATGCAGAAGTCCGCGTATCTTCCACCACATAACATTATTTACAGCTTTCGCCTCGCAAAGTCCACAAACTTAAACTTATCCGGGCGGTGGCGGGACTCCGTAAACTGGAACAGCGTGGAATCTTCCAGATACGTATAGCTCTTCACCACAACGATCATATCGTAGTTCTTCATATCCAGAAGGTGGCGGTCCTCATCTCCCGCCATCTGTACCGTAATCTCCTTCATGGCGAAACCGATCTTTAAGCCCACCTCCTGCTCCAGATACTCATAGACGGAATCCTGGGCCGCCCGAAGCGGAAGATTATCCACCACCTTCCTGGAGAAATAATCCTTATCGATAATGATCTTTTCCCCCTCTATCTCCCTGACCCGCTCCAGAACAAACGCCTCGTCCTCGGGGCCGATCTGCAGGGCCTCCATCAGCTTCGGGTCATTCTTGACGATCTCTAAATTTTCCACGTACGTTTTTGGCCTCGAATCGGAGAAACGGTATATCTCCTTAAAGCTGGCGATCTCCGACACTGGGAAGTTAAATTTATTCTTGTCCAGAACGACCGCAGGCTTTCCCTTCGCCTTTCTGATAAATCCGTCCTGTACCAGCAGATCCAGCGCCTTCCTGACCGTATCGCGGGACGCGCCGTACAATTCCATCAAATCGCCTTCGGAAGGAAGCTTGTCCCCTGCCTTGTATTCCCGCTTTTCAATCTGAGCCTGCAGCTGGTTGTAAAGATGTTTGTATTTACTCTCCATAATTAACCTCACTTTATTCGAATCAAGAATCCACAGCGAACCAAAACCATATAACTCCTGTATGTATTTTAACATATACGTACAGCTTAGTCAACGCAAAATAAAGATACAAAACAGTACTCTCCCGCGTGATGACAGAAAAAAAGGTTCGTTGTTAAAACGAACCTCCATCCGAAATGACCACGTCAGAAGCGTCGATGGCTCCCTCTCCGCCTCCGTCACCACCCATGGAACCCATACCGTCTCCGATCCCACCGGCTCCCGGAATCTCCTGCGCCGCCCGCTCCTCTTCCCAGCTCCGGTGCTTACCCGTCCCCAGAATATAGCAGGTGTCTGCAAGGCCTTCCCGTACAAGACTGTAATCGGCCCCATACCGGGCGGCCCTTCTCTTCTTCATCTCCAGCCTGATCTGCAGAACCTTCTTTTCCTTTCGTGCCTTCTCCGCATGCTTCTTTTGAAGCTTCAGGCTGCTTTCCCGGTCCAGCCGCCGGATCTTTCTGCTTCCTCTTGCCAGAAGCTTCTGGAGAGAGCGGATCGCCCTGTCGGCCTTCGTCCTCTCCTCCTCGTCTCCGAAGCAGGCTGCCAGCCTTAGATTTCCGATGCTCCGGTGAACGTCTCCCAGCACCTTCTGTACCTGGCCCTTTGTCCCCGCTCTGGCAAGGCTCCCATAATGACCGCTGGTCGCATAGGAACTTACTGAGGCCTTTTTTACATTTATTTCTGATTCCAGCTTCTGCTTTTCCCGACTGCCCGGAAAGCCGGTAAGGCCTGATGTGCCATCTTTCTGACCGGACTTCTGCTTTCCTGCTGCCGGCGCTGCCCACGTCTTTTTACCGGCTGCGTCTAAACACGCGCCCTCGCTCGCGTTGGCGCTTCCGCCCATCGCCAGTCCGCGCACCGTCTCCTTAAGAACAGCCTTACATCGTTCATATTCTCCGGCATCCCGCCCCATCCGCTTCAGGAAATCCGTGGTGACGACCAGAAAACGCCCTTTTCCCAGCGAAGCCGCCAACTGTTTTAAGTCGCGGACCTCCTCCCGGTCCCGGATCAGAATCGTCACACCCGGATAATCTTTTTCCAGAACACGCAGATAGTCAAGCACCGCTTCTTCCGAAACCGGCCCTCTGTCCTCGGCCCCAAACGCCACCGTGTCAGAAGTTCCGGCCCGGACTGCCTCTTTCGCCGCGTTTCCGCCGTACGTGATGCTCTTACCGCCTCTTACCTCAGCCGCGCCCTGACTTCCCATAGGATACGGCAGTCCATTTTCCGTTTCCGGAATCCCCGTTTTACCGGTTCCCGGCCGCCAGGTGATCCGGCTGGCCGCCCCCATTTTCACACCCTCCACCTCCAGCTCCCTTCCGGCGGCTGAAACCGCCCAAATGCTGTGTCTGTCTGAGAAAATAGTATCACATCAGGGTGGTAAAATCAATGTTGATAAATCTGCATCGTTTATAGAGCAAAGAGTCCGGCTTGCCAGACTCGCACGCCCGAGTGCGGTCGCTTCAGCGGCCATATTTCTTTAGCGCGCAGTACGCAGGCCCCGGAAAAGCAACATACAGAAGACTGCCTGCACCGGTATTTCACCGACGGCAGGCAGTCTTCTGTATGTTGTTTCTCACATCTTCATCTACACTCTGACCTTAATCACAATCTTCTTCACATAGCATGCCTCTTTTGCCTGGCATCTCGGCTTATGTGCGTCCTCCGGAGCCACAACGATGCAGTCTCCCGCCTTTAACAGGACCGTGCCCGCTTCCTCGGGTTCGCAGAAAAACACGATGTCATTCGTCTCATCATAAGGAGCCTCTTCCGTCAGATTCTCACGTTTCGCATAGCCGAACTGTTCCTCGCCTTCCACCACATACTGGATATCGAAATATCGGTTGTGCGCTTCGAACTTACACGTATCCGCCTTCAGAGAAGTGTATTCCTGAACGCTGGCGTAAATGTCATCGCCGTCAATATCCACTCTTCCAACGGCCAGCGCCTTCAGATCTGTAGTCCGTAAAAATTCATAGCCCCTGCGGAATTTCTCAGTCAGATAGTCGTATTTCTCCACTACCTTCAAATTACTTGTCAGCATGTCTCTTCCTCAACTTTCCCGCCGTTCTCTCCGGCGATTTCCATGATTTCCTCAAAAAGAGCCGTAGCCGCTGCCCCATGATATCCATACATCAGAAGAACATCGAGCACGTAGGGAGAAAACGGAAGCTTAAGCAGTTCCTCTGCAAACGCCATACCGGCCATCTCGCCGAGACAGACGAGACGGGACTTATTGGAAAATGGTTTCCGCCACAGCTCCACTCTCTCCGTCTTCGTATAGATGGTATTCTCCTTCTTGAACTCCACCGCATGGAATATCTCATGGGCCAGAAGTATATCGAAAATCTTCACATTTCCCAGGAGATCCGCGAGGCCTTCCGAGGCCGCCAGTGCTTCCGCCTTTTCGACCGCGTCCATAAAAATGGTCACCTCGTCCGGTTCCACATACTGTGCAAAGGTAACCTGGCCGCCGCCCACAGGTGTATCGGGAGCCGTCACATGCAGCTTCATGGAGGCCGCTGCGGATTTTGCCAGACTGTCCGGCACTTCCAATACGGCTTCTGCCGCTGCCAGCGCCGCTTCTTCTCTCCCGCAGGCTTCCGCCTTTCTCTGGTACTGGAGCTTCTGCTCCCGGTCAAATTTGCCCTCCAGCGGCTCTCTCGACCAGGCGTAAAGCCCCCAGGCTTCCCGGTCCAGTGAGAGAAGGCGTTCCATCATCGGACGGAGCGGAAGCACCTTCCCCGTATCTCCCAGACCCAGATCAGGCATTTCAGCCTTTCCGAACAGACTGTCCGCCAAACGTTTTGCACCATTTAAAGCCACAGCGCACTCCCCTTTCTTCTATATAAATAATATCAGAGACCAGTACTGCATTGCATAAGTTCCAGTGAATGCAGTACTGACTCACCGGACTCTGCGCCGGAGTGTACTCCTGGCGGGAGGCATTTCCTGTAACAGGAGCACTTACCTGTACCGGAAACAGCTCTTTCTCTTCTATTCTACAACTGATTCTTCGCGCCGACAATAATAATATCATCGGAAGAGTCGATCATCTGCATTTCCACATCCATCAACATCAGAATCTGTTCCAGTTCTCCGGATCCGTTAAAGTCCATGACCCGCGCGCCGACACAGAGATAGTAATCCGGCCGCAGAATGGCATCCGCCTTGAATATGGCCAGCTCTTCCCACATCTTCGATACAATGCTCCGATATGAGGACGCCTTTGCCAGAACGACTTCCCCGTCTGTTCTCTGGACCTTGATAAATCCTTTCTTATCCAGAATGCGGAGCGGATTTCTGCCCTTTCCTTCCATATTATAAACGTAGAAGCTGGCCGTCTGGCCGACGAGCCGGACATCGGCAGAATTGGCCCGCAAGTCTTCCGCCGCCAGAGTCCGCGCCTCTTCCTCCGTGCACTCTTTTAATAAGTCGGTAGTCTTCACCTCCGTGGAGCCCAGCGCAATGGCGGTAAGCTTGGAAGTCTGAGGGTCGATTTCGATGTGGACCTCCACGGAATCCGGCGCCGCACCGCTCTCCACCGCCTTGTCTACAGCTTCGCGCTTGATGCTTCTGATGTCCTCCGGTGTCGGACTGGGAACCACGCGTTCTACCACATCCCGAACCATGGCCAGCGCTACGCCGATCGAGGAAATGACTTCCGCATTTTCCGGAACGCTGTACTTGATATTCATTTTATCCGCACAGAATCCGATCAGTGACGTCGCGCCGCCGCCTACTCCTACCAGAGAAATCTGGTCGTGCTCCAAATGGTATTTCGCCGCCAGATCCAGGATGATCGGTTCAATCTTCTCGTACGCCCTGGTAAGAATCTGTCTCGCCACATCTTCCACCGTAACACCTAAGTAATCCGCGATCGGCTGCATCGCCTTTCTGGCTGCGTTTACATTTCCATGGGAGAAATCCTTCTCCGTCACCAGCCCCAGTACGTTAGCCGCGCAGCTGTTGGTGATCGTCACCCGTTTGCCGCTCTTTAAGCGGATCGCCACATAGTCATCCGGGTCCCCCTCCTTGGGAGAGAAAAATTCCAGCTTCGGCTCCACGATCTCATCCTCGTCGGTAAATACCGCGTAATCCAGCCCCGCAATATGAGCGGAACGCGGTCCCACATCGTGAACCCCGGTCTTGTTCACACGGATCATGCTGCCCCCGGCCACACCGAGCACGCGCACATCCAGAGAACTGATATAGGTTCTGTGTCCGCCGACGATGGAGTAATCGATGGCGGGACGCCCGTTCTTAATGACACCGATATTGGTCGTCGTACCGCCCACTTCAAAATACACTCCGTTGGAGGCGCGCAAGTACATAAGCGATCCCATGACGCTGGCGGCAGGTCCCGACAGCATGGTCAGAACCGGGCGCTTCTTCATCTCATTGATTTCCATAACGCCGCCGTCTCCGCGCATGATCATCAGCGGAACCTCCACGCCGGCCTCACGGACGCTGCTCTCGGTGCTGTTGGCAGTGTTTAGCATTTTCGGCAGAATACTGGCGTTGATTGCGGCCGTTCTCGTTCTCCTCGTCAGTCCGTAAAGCTTCGTGATGTCGGAGGCCAGTGTCGTCTCAAATCCCATCTCGTCATGGGCAATCTCATAGACGAACTGCTCTCCCGCGATGTCATCCACGCCGTAGGCATCCGACGCAACCATAACCTGGGCGCCTTCCGCTTTTAATTCCTCCACAGCCTTTCTCACGGTATCCTCATCCACTTCGTCATCCTTTAAATACCGGTTTTTGATAACAATCTTTCTGCCGGATCCTAAATCGATATCCTTCAGCTTCGTCTGAGCACGGGAGAGAACGCCCTCCATGCCCTTCGGCCCCATGCCGACCACTCCGACAGTCGCCACATCGCCCTCAATCAGAGCGTTGGTAGCCTGGGTGGTGCTGTGTGCCACGAAAATCACGTCCTCCGGAGCGATATCATTTTCCCTTAAGCAGTTCTGAAACGCGGCTACAACACCGGCCGCCACACCACTCACATCGTCATGCGTCGTCTTAACGGAAGATTTTCCGATAATCTCATGTGTCGCATTGTCAATGGCTACCGCCTTTGTATGGGTTCCGCCTACGTCAATGCCCATTCTCACTAATCTTTTTCCCATGATAGTTTACTCCTTTTCGTCAACCAAACATCACAAATGTGACAATCTGTAAGATCACGCAGATGATCCAGCCGCATACGACGCTCATCTTTAAGAAATCCCTGGTAGAAACCTTGGCATAGCTGATTCCCCATACGATCCAGGACTGCGTGATACAGCAGGAAACGTTCATGACCGTCGTAGATGCAATCATGAGAGGTGCCAGAAATGCGGTGGAAAATCCGATTCCCTTTAAAATTCCCAGTGTGGCCGCGCCGCATCCGTATAAGGTAAACGGTCCGCGAAACAGCCCGAGCGGTGCCAGAGCACAGAAAATAATGGTGATAAACAGGGTGCTGTGAGGAATTACATTGCCCAGCAGCGCGTTAAAATACGGGATACACAGTTCGGCCGCCTTGTTAAACATGGGTACCATGAGCAGGAAGCCCACCAGCGGAGCGGTATCGACAACTCCGTCGAAAAAGTCTTTATTAAAGGTACGGCAGGCCGTACGGAAATTCTTAAGCTTCCCGCAGACAAAGAGCGCATAGAAACCGCCGATCAGGAAGCCCATAATGATCGGAACCTTGAACACGATCAGCAGGAACACCGGAATAAACGGGGTAAGAAGGGATTTGCCCGGGGCGAAATCCATTTTCTGTCTGATTGGCCGTCTGGCCGCCCAGGAGTGAACCGTCTTTTTCTTTCTCATGCAGAACAGCACAAGGCAGATGGTGAAAATCAGCTGAACCGCCAGGGCAATTCCGCCCCAACGAACATACTCTTCGTAAGGATAGGTGGTTCTCCCCTCCGCGTCGAGGAAAAATGCGGTATACTGTCCAAACAGGACCGGATTTAAAAACATGCCGGCTCCGATGCTCAGCATAAAGGATACCACCGACAGCACCTTCGGAATCCCAAGAGACATCAGAATCGGAAGGATAATCACACCGATCGCCACGACCGCTCCGGCTCCGAACAGAGAGGAGAAAATGGCCGTGGTCACGATACATAAGAGAATGCAGGTAACAGCCGGCTTATCGCCGCCCAGCTCCGTAGTCTTTCGAATCAACGTGGAGGCAATTCCCGTCTCTAGGAGCACGCGTCCAAACCAGGCGCCGAAAACGACGTTGACCAGAACGGTCCCCCAGCCTTCCGGGCCGCTCTGAAATACTTTTGAGAATGCCTGGATCCATGTGATACCGACGTTCTCCGCATTTGCCGTGACAAATGCCGGATTCGTCGGAAATGTATTGCCGATCATGGGGAGTACGGTCCAGAGAATTGCCATGACCAGCATACCCATCATTAAGTTTCCGCCTTTCGCGGCATAGAATGCCAGGCCGAAAAATGATACCAGAATCAGAATTCCTATGATATATTCCATTGATTTTTCTCTCCCTCTCTACCATTCTTTCCGGGTAACCCCTTCTAGCGTTCCAAAGAATTCAACGTCTCCCACACCTCTTCGATAACCGGAATTCCGTTCTTCGTGTTGTCATCTCTCGTCTTCAGTTCCAGCTCGCCAGGGTAGAACACCTCCCCGCCCTCTGCCGCAGGCTCCGAGGCCTTGATATCCGCCAGAATCTCATCCACAATGCGGTCTGTTTCCTCAGTCGTGTTAAACTTAGACGGATCCATGGCGATCATCACCTGGGATAAGCCTACCTCGTCGCCGAAGGTCCCGATCTTCTTAACGGAATTCTCGCTGGTTAAAACCGTTGCGATCAGATCCAGGGCAATCGAGATTCCGCTTCCCTTCCAGTAGCCCATCGGAAGCACTCTCCATGTCTTTTCAATCTCCGCGGGATCCGTGGTGATATTTCCATTGGTGTCGTAGCCGCCCGGTACCGGAAGCTGCTGGCCCTTCAGCCTCGCCTCCTCGATCTTGCCGTAAGAGAACTGGGATACGGCACAATCGATGACCGCGTGCTTACCGCTGCTTCTCGGAATCGCCATAATGAGCGGATTGTTGCCGATCTTTCTGTCTTTACCGCCCCAGGCCGGCATATTCGGCATGGTATTGGACCAGCAGATTCCGATGCATCCCTGGTCAGCAGCCTGCCATCCGTAGCTGCCGCCGCGCATCCAGTGGTTGTTATTGCCCAGCGCCACGACGCCCACACCGTTTAATTTCGCCAGTTCACAGGCACGATCCATGGCAAGCTTTGCATTTAACGGACCGAATCCGCGGTGTCCGTTCCACCGCTCAATGGCTCCCATAGCCGATTCGCATGTCGCAATAGCCGACGGATCAATCTCTCCTTTGTCCAGATAGCTGACCACTCTCGGAAAACGGTTTACACCGTGGGAATACACACCGTCGAGACTGTTTTTTGCAAACACCGTCGCCGCGTCCAGTGCATGAGTCTCGGAAAACCCTCTGCTCATCAAAATTCCCTGGAACTTCTTTAATAAATCCTCATACTGCACTCTCATGATTTTTCTCTCCTTTAATCTGGCCTCCGCCGGTGGGGGACTGACGGAAGAACTTGTTTTCTTCTCAATTACCTGTCCTGTCTTCGTTACTGCTCTTTACTTTTTAGATTTCATTCTCTGTTTTTGAGAAAGCGCTTTCTTGTAGTTTCATTATAGCATTCGAGACTGTTTTGTCAATATGCCTTGTAATAAACTCTTTATTTTAGTTAATAATGCATATTTATCTGTATGTTTTTTTGTTGAAAAGTTACATCGTTTTGCATTTATGTAAAAGCGTTTTCACGTTTAAACATAAAAAAAGAAGAGTTCATTTGATTTTAGTGTCCAAATAAACTCTTTTATATTGAGAAAGCGTTTTTACATAATCATAATTTTATGATCCTTTTTTTGATTCTGTTTTCCCGATCCTGTTTTCTCGATCCTGTTTTCTCGATTCTATTTTCCCAATCCTGTTTTCCCAATCCTGTTTTCCCGATCCTGTTTTCCCAATCCTGTTTTCCCAATTCTGTTTTCTCACTGTGTAGTCCCGCGTATCAATAATTCTGGCTGTATAGCCACATTGGATAAGGCTTTCCGGCCTTCCAGAACATCCTTTAAAAGCTGGGCGCACATATCTCCCAGAAGTTCAGGCTTATTATCCAGCGTCGTCAGTTCCGGCTCACAGATCAGAGAATCAGGAGAATTGTTGCAGCCGGTCACCGCGATATCCTCGGGCACCCGGAAGCCTTTCTTTTTCAGCCCCTTCATCACCCCGATAGCGGTAATATCTTCACCGCACACAATCCCTGTAAACGGGATGCCGAGCTGGCAGATCTCCTCTGCCGCCTCTAGACCGCCTTCCAGGCCGTACCGGCAGTGCACCACATTCTTTTCGGCTCCGGCGATATCGTGCAGCTTCATGGCTTCCAGAAATCCCTGACATTTCGCCCGGCTGCTCTCCGTCTCCAGGTCATAGAGATAGAGCAGATCCCTGTGTCCTTTCTCATAGAGATAATCGACGACGGAGCGGATCCCTTTCATATCGTCCACCATAACGGAATAGAAATCCGGCTGCTTCACCTGTCCATTGGCGACCACCACAGGAATCCCCTTAATCCTGGCCGTCATCTCCGGATAATGGATCAGCTCATTAAAGACCGATCCGATCAGCACAATTCCATCCACCTGTTTTTCGGAAAGGATCTCGAAATACCGGCCGCATTCGCTGATCGAACCGCCCGTATTACAGACGGTCACATTATACCCCTCATTGCTGAAAATCTGTTCAATCACGTAAACCATTCTGGCGTAGTGGGTCACCCTGACATCCACAGTCAGAATCGCAATACTCTTCATCGTCTTCGACACCATCCCACGCGCAATGGCGCTGGGTTTATAGTCGTACTTCTTAAGCACCTCCTCCACCCGCTGTCTGATTTCCGGATTTACATTCCCTTTATTATTCAGTACCCGTGATACGGTGGAGATCGATGTCTTCGCCTCCGCCGCAATATCGTAGATATTCATAGTCTGCATCCCCTCTCTGAAAGCCCTTTCTCCATTTATTGTAAATGATTTTTCCTGATTTGTCACGATGATTTGCGAATTTATCAAAAGAACATAATCCGTCTACGGTTCGGGCGCCCTTCTCACTCTGCGAACCGCCCGGAACGCATGGAACATCCTTTCACATTTTACTGTAAAATTCCCATACATAAGCATGACATTCCCCCCCATTTATGTTACACTTAAATTTACCATCAAACACGAAAACTGGAGAACAAAATTATGCAGTATACAGGTTCCATTGACAACCGGGGAATACTGGAAATTATCCGTCGTTCCTGCAGCTATGTGGACGCCCGCCTGATGAATCACGGCTACAGGGTGGCCTATATTGTATCTGAAATGTTAAAGCCATACTTCCATGAAGACGCCCGGAAGATACGGGACGTCTGCTTTCTGGCCCTTCTTCACGACATCGGCGCCTACAAGACCGATGAGATTTCAAAGATGCTGCAGTTTGACACCGATGATGTTCTGGCCCACTCCGTCTATGGCTATCTGTTCATCAAATACTTTTCTCCGCTCAAGAAGCTTTCCGGTGCTATTCTTCTGCATCACGCCACCTGGCAGGTTCTGGAGCATTCGGAGGTATTTCCGAAAGGAATCCGGCTTCTTGCCCAGGTCATTCATGTGGCCGACCGCATCGACGTCGCCATGGAGGTGCAGCATCTGACATGGGAAGAAACCGCGGTTCTCCTGAAGAAAGAAAGCGGCACAAAATTCTCGCCCTTTATTGCCGATCTTGCCCTCGCCTGCGATTTCCACACACCGTTCGAAGGTGACACGGACGCAGAATCACTATTTTTTCAGCTGTTTTCCGAGATTTCCCTCACACAGGACGAAATCACGGATTACTTAAAGATGCTCATCTTCACCATTGATTTCCGAAGCCGCCACACGGTTACCCATACCATCACCACCACGACCATCAGCGCCGAACTGGCGAAACGCATGGGGATGAACGAGGAGGAATGCAACCAGATCATCTGCGGTTCCATGCTTCATGACTTGGGAAAAATCGGCATTCCGGTGGAAATCCTGGAGTATCCGGGCAAATTGAGCCCCCAGGCCATGAATATCATGCGCACCCACGTGGACATCACTGAGAAAATATTCGGAGACGTCATCGAGGATACGGTCAAATCGCTCGCCCTCCGTCACCATGAAAAGCTCGACGGCTCCGGTTACCCGAGAGGCCTGGCCGCCGCCGACTTAAGCACCGGAGAACGGATCGTGGCCATCGCCGATATCATCAGCGCCCTTTCCGGCACGAGAAGCTACAAGACCGCATTTTCCAAAGACAAAATATGCACGATTATCACAGAAATGAAGGACGCTGGTCTGATCGACGCCGATATCGTGGAGCTCATGATTTCCGACTACGATGAGATCATGGAGGAGACCCGAATTCAGTGCCAGCCGATTCTCGATATCTACGTTCTCATACAAAAGGATTTTGACCGGATTTCCCTGGCCATGACCGTGGATGACATCGCGGGCATGAAGGCAGTTTTCTAAAACTGTCCTCATGCCCGCTTCTTCTTTAAAAATCATCTGCCAGATTTAAAGATCATCTACCAGAGCGCTGCTCTTCGCATAAGCCGTACTTCTGGCCTCAAAGAAATCCGTCTTTATCATGTTGGCATTGCTGTACTGGGATACCCAGGCCATACTCTCCGGTTCCTTTTCATGCCCCTCATAAATCGGGTCAAAGCCAAGGCTGAAACACCGCAGGTTGCCAAGATACTGAATATAGTCCGTTATCATATCTTTCGTCAGTCCCGGCACCTTGTCTCCGATGGCGTAATGGCCCCAGGCAATCTCCTGGCGGCATCCCTCTTTAATCATCGCTCTGTAAACATCCACGCGTTCGGGGGTAAAGAGCTCCGGCTCCTCATTTTTGAGTTCCAGAATCATGTTGCGGAACAGCCATAAATGGGTGTTCTCATCCCGGTTGATATACCGGATCTCCTGTGCGGATCCCGGCATCTTGTGGTTCCTGCCAAGGTTATAGAAGAACATAAATCCGCTGTAGAAGTAAACCCCTTCAAGGATAAAATTGGCTACCACGGTCTTCATAAATGTAAACGGGCTCTTGTCCTCCTGAAATTCATTATAGAGATTTCCGATAAAGGTATTTCTGGCAAGCAGATGCTCATCATTTTTCCACTGGTAGAGCACCTCGTTCCTGGTCTGCGGCTCGCAGATGGTATCCAGCATATAGCTGTAGCTCTGGCTGTGAACCGCCTCCTGGAAGGTCTGGATTGACAGGCATAAGTTGATTTCATTGGCCGTAATATATTCGCCGATGGCCGGTAAATTGGCGGTCTGGATGCTGTCCAGAAATACGAGGAATGACAGAATCTTGTCATAGGCCCTCCGCTCCCCGGCGTCCAGCATAGGATAGTCCTTTACATCAGGGCCCAGGTTGATCTCCTCCGGCACCCAGAAATTGTTCATGGCCTGCCGGTACCAGTCGCTCACCCAGGTGTATTTCATATTGTTAAAATCGTTGAGATTCGTTGTATTGCCGCCTATCATACGGCGGTTTCTGACGTCAGTATCGCCGTTCGGATTGAATAACGGCTTTCTGGTTAATTGTTCCATGGTCTTTCCTTTCCTCTTTTACAGCTTGCTGTATGTTATTTCCGCGGCCGCATTTAACTGGAGCATACCTCGCACTCTTCTACTTCCAGGCTTCTGGAGCGGATATAATAAATGGTTTTTACGCCGCACTCCCAGGCCAGTACATAAAGGTTCAGCACCTGCCTTAAGGTGTATTCGTTGGTGATATAGAGATTCATGCTTTGCGCCTGATCCACATGGCGCTGCCGGATTCCCCCCGCCCGGACGGACCACTGCTGATCAATGTAGTGGGCGTTCTTGTACTGCCAGAATGTCTCGGGAGATAAATCCGGAGCCACCCGTGGCACCAGTCCATTCTTCTTTTCCTCCAGGTAATACCGGTTCATGATCGGGTCCAGGCCGGCCGTCGTTCCCGCCAGCATACTGGTGCTGCTCGTCGGCGCAATGGCGATCAGCCATCCGTTTCTCATGCCGTTTGCCGCCGTCTTTTCCTTCAGCCGGAGCCACTCTTCCGAATGGTAGTTCCGTTTTTCAAAATAGGCGCCCGTCTGCCAGTCGCTTCCTTCAAACAGCTCATAGCGGCCCTTTTCCCCGGCATAGTCACAGCTTGCCTCAATCGCCGCGTAATTAATCCATTCAAACACCCGGTCGGTAAATGTCAAATGCTCCTCCGATTCCCAGGAAATTCCGTTTTTCGCCAGCATATGGTGGTAACCGCTGATCCCCAGTCCGATGGGGCGGTACCGCATGTTGTTGATTTTGGCGTATGGAACCGGGAAAAAGTTTAAGTCGATGACATTGTCCAGCGCACGCACTGCGTACCGTGTCAGCTCGGTAACCTCTTTCCGGTCCGTCACATCGATCTTCCCGAGAGAGAGGCTGGCCAGATTACATACCACGAAATCGCCGGGCTTTGTCACTGTCACCACCACCGTTTCGCCGTCCACCGTTTCGATGCGCTGCTCCATCTGTTCCACCGGACTCATATTTTGTGCAATTTCCGTACAGAGATTGCTGCAGTAAATGATGCCCTTATGGCTGTTGGGATTTGCCTCATTAACCAGGTCCCGGTTAAAGGTAAATGGAGTTCCCGTCTCCACCGCACTCTTTAAAATCAGGCGGACCAGTTCTTTTACCGGAATCACCCGCTTATGAATCCTGTGATCAGCGACACAGTCCCGATAGCGTTCCTCCCATTCCTGTCCATAGGAATCTTCCAGCGAGTAGCCCTTTACCGTGAGTATCTCATGAGGACACATCAGGTACCAGTCCGCGTCGATATTCTCCTTTGCCAGCTTCCAGAACAGATTCGGATAACAGACCGCCGGAAATACGTCGTGTGCCTTCATACGGTCGTCCCCATTGTTGGTACGCAGCGCCAGGAATTCCGGAAGATCCTTGTGCCACGCATCCAGATATACGGCGACGGCTCCCTGGCGCACGCCCAGCTGATCTACCGCCACCGCGGTATCATTGGCCAGCTTGATCCAGCGGATCACGCCCCCGGCTGCGCCCTTAAAGCCGCGGATTGCACTTCCTGCTGCCCTGACCTTGCCGAAATACAGCCCCATACCACCGCCGAACTTGCTGACCTTGGCAAAGCTGTCAATGCTGCGGTAAATGCCATCCAGGCTGTCCGGCACCGTGTCTATAAAACAGGAGGAAAGCTGATGATACGGCTTTCTCGCGTTGGAAAGGGTCGGCGTCGCCATGGTAACCTTAAGCGTACTCAGCATATCGTAAAAACGCCTCACCCATTCCAGCCGGTCGTTCTTCTCCAGCATGGCCAGATGCAGGGCGATGCCCAGAAACATCTCCTGCGGGGACTCTAACGGAACATTCTCCCGGCTGCGGATCACATATCTGGAAAGAAGCAGTTCCAGACCGGAATACGTAAAAAACTGATCCCGTGTGCCATCGAGGAAGCCCTCACACGTCTCGATCTCCTCCCTGGTGTAATGTTCCAGAATATAGTCGCCGTAAAGCCGTTCCCCTGTCAGAAAATACAGCTTATCGTAAAAGCTTCTGATCTGATACTTCGCCTCCATGGATCTTAAATTCTTTCTGAAGCGGACCATCAAAAGACGGGCTGCAATGTACTCCCAATCCGGCGCTTCCTGGGTGGTAAGCTCCACAGCGGCCTGGATTAAGGCGGCCAGCTTCTCCGCTTCCGTCATCCCCTGTTTATAGAAAGCCGAAAATTTCATAAACAGGTGCTCCAGCCGGTACGCGGTGCCGGTCCATTTTTTCTGAATCTCCTTTAAGACGGCCTCCATATCAGGAACATCGTTAAAATACCGGACCAGATCCTGCCTCACACTGCGTTCCTTACTCCGCTCATTCCGATAAAGAATAAAGCTCTTAAGCGCCTCGTAGCAGCCGGCTTCCATCAGAGACTGTTCCACCATATCCTGAATCTGCTCCACGCTGAGAGGACTTCCGTCCTTCACCGCACCGTCTACTTTCTCTTTCACCAGGCCCATGATCCTGTCCATCCGCGCCTCGCCAGGCTCCTGATTCACACTGGCAAACGCACACAGGATTGCACTCTTTATCTTCCCGCACTCGTATGATTCCGGCTGACCGTTTCTTTTTCTGATATCCATTTCTTTTACCGCCATTCTCCAAAGTTTAATTGTCATTTTTCATTCATCAAGCAATCAGTATTAATAACTGTTATTAATGCCGTCACTAAAAGATGATACCACAAGATGTAGTTTATTACAAGATTGTGATCGCAAAATATTTGATTTTTTTACCGTTTGTAATACAACAGATCGATACATGCAAAACTGATGGCCAACCCGAAATCTGATCTTATTACACGGGCGAAAAAGCGCTTTTATTCTATTATAAACAGAATTCCGGCTTGGAATCAAGCGGCAATGAATCAGATGGTGACGAGTATGAATATGAGACCTTTTCCTGCGGGATCAGCACGAAAAAAATAACGTGGAAATGCCGATTAAAAAGATAAGAGGAATCGGCATTCCCACGTTGAAATTATTTTCTTTGTCGGCTGTATTTAACAGCAACAATCTTCTGCATCGGGCACCCCCTAACAATTCCATTTCACCTTCACCGGATGTGCTTCATCCGGCACGCAGACCTGTTTCAGCGAATCTACAGCTTTTTCCAACTCTTTGGAAGCTATTTTATCATAAACCTCAGCACCTTGTTCCAGTCCGGCCTGGCTGTATGCTGCGGCTGCGGCCCCATAAAACAGAAATCCCAGCGCGCTGGTCGGCGTATGGACCGAAGCACATGCTGTTGAAACCGCTCGCGCCGCAGCCTGCGCGGTCGGATTATCCGCCAGATCCCGGGCAAGCTGCCCCGCTTCCTTAATTACCGGTTTTATCTCACTTAATTTACCGCTTCCTTTTAAATATTCTTCACATACCAGTATCGTATCCCTCAGACACGCATTCCCCGGGCACTCGTTCTCATAAATTCCCAGGAAATTATCTTTCGCATAGCCAACAGCCCAGCCCGCCAGCGTTTTTTCATTCTGTGTTTCAATAAGACGCATCAGTGCAATACATTCCGCAGAATTGACATCACCAAGCATTTTTCTTAATTTAGGCATCGTTTTTCTCCTGTTCCTTCTCTCATCTTTCACACAATTTTATCATACCATACTCCCCAGCACTCCATCCATCATTGTAAGTATTTGTAAACCTTTCTTAATTTTCATTTTTCTTCCAACCTGCTATAATCTAATTGGCAGCAATCGAAAAACACAACTAATTTAATGGAGGTTTTCAATGAAAAAATTAACCGGAAGTCTGCTTCTCTCACTTTTATGCGTCACAGCCGTCTTCGCCTCTGGATTTGCTTTCCGTTCAAAGGCTGACACAGGTACGGCTCCTTCTTCCGTCCGGATCTATGGAACGGTAAATCAGACCAGCGACGGCCGACTGTCCATTTCCCGGCAGGACGGGGATTTCGCCGGACAGGAATTAATTATCAATGTATCGGAAGAAACCAGAATTTTAGACGCAGTAAACGGTTATCCCGTTGCGCTGGATACGCTTAAAAACGGCGAGACCATCTACGCCTATATCAGCCCGGCCATGACCTTAAGTCTTCCGCCGATGTCTCACGGAGAGATCATTCTCTGCAGCATTCCGGCCGATTTCAAAGTTCCGGAATATATAACAGTTGATACCTTGACGGTTGCAGGTGACGGTGTTTCCGGTACCATTTCAGCAGATAACGGTACCACCTATACCGTTAATTCCGACAGTCAGATTCTTCCTTACCTCACAAGAAATATCGTCACACTTCAGGACCTTGTGAAAGGTAAGAAATGTCTCGTCTGGACACAGACGGGTTCCAATACTGCATATAAAATCGTAGCATTTGCCGATTCGGTAAATACAGACGGCTCCGGCGAAGCGGCAGCCCCCCGCGGCTGGTCTTCCCAGGATGGCAGCTGGTATTACTATGACAGCACCGGCAGTCTCCACAAAGGCTGGTTAAATGATAACGGCGACTGGTATTACTTAAATCCGGAAACCGGCGTTATGCAGACAGGTTTTCTCACGGTTGACGGAAAGACCTATTACCTGCAGGAAAATGGAAAAATGCTGACAAAGGCGAAAACCTTTACCCCCGACGCAAGCGGTGCACTTCACTAAGCCGTTCGATTCCATCGGCAGCGCTGCTGTCAACATCGGCGTCACCACAGCAATCAGGCAATCCACATAAAAAAGGATGGCGGAGGCCGGGATTCTCCCAAGAGCGATCCCAGCCTCCGCCATCCTTTTATCACCTCTCCATATGCGGATTCAACCTTGCATAAATATAGGTATCCTTCCAAAGAGGTTTGTTATCGTCATCTTTCCAAAAATACACATTTTGTTTCAAGTAAGCTTCCCGTTCAAATCCCAATGACTCCAGCAGTCTCCAGGAGCCTTGATTTTGAGGGTCACACTCAGCGAAGATTCTATGTATTCCACCGGAAAATGCCTGCCCGATTAAAGCCTTGCAGCTTTCCTTAGCATATCCCTTTCCCCAATAATCCTGATTAAATACGTATCCCATTTCGAGGGCGTCAAACTCCCGCTTTCCCAAATATACATTTCCTATCATCTTATGACTGCTTTTTAGTTCGACGGCAATCATCTCATCGGTCGAGATTCTCCATGCAAGGTTACTCTTTACTTCATCCGGATCCATCGGTTTATAAGGTTCGTATTTAACGACCTCCGGATTGGATAAGTATTCGTACAGATCCTGCGCATCTCCTTCCACATATCTTCTTAAAATCAACCGCTCTGTTTCCACTATCACATTTATGCTTTCCACAGTATTCCTCCCTGGGTTCTTACCTGATTCTGCGTTTCCCTGCTTTGACGGTTTTCCGGTCCCAATCGGATTTATCATTCTACTCTAAATTCAGCTGCCGGTTTTGTCAAGTATTCCGATGTCATTTTCTATCAGCGTTTTTTTTGCCGCAGGCTCTGGGACAGTTATACTCCAACAACAGGAAAGCGGCGAACGCCATAAGCATTCACCGCTCTCACCATTTCCTCAATTCTATTTCGCAATAACCTTAACAAACTTCTTCTTTCCGCGCTTCACAACGACACCTTCGCCCTCCAGGCTCTCTTTGGCGAAGACGGCCTTCACGTCATTTACTGCATTGCCGTCAACGGATACGCCGCCCTGTTCCACGTTGCGTCTTGCCTCGGAACGGGAGCCGGCGAGGCCGGATTTATGAAGAATATCGAGAATATCAATGGTTCCTTCTCTGAAATCTTCATCCGTCAGCTCGCAGGTCGGCATATCGGCCGCATTACCGCCGGTGAACAGTTCGCGGGCGCTCTTCTGAGACTTTTCAGCTTCTTCCTCGCCGTGAACCAGCTTTGTCAGCTCGTATGCCAGGATTTCTTTCGCCTGGTTTAACTGGCTTCCTTCCCATTTATCCATCTCGTTAATCTGCTCGATCGGCAGGAATGTCAGCATGCGGAGACATTTTAAGACATCTGCGTCGCTCACATTTCTCCAGTACTGGTAGAAGTCAAACGGAGTGGTCTTGTTCGGATCCAGCCATACAGCGCCGGACTGGGTCTTGCCCATCTTCTTGCCCTCGGAGTTAAGCAGCAGGGTGATTGTCATGGCATGCGCATCCTTGCCCAGCTTCCGGCGGATCAGCTCTGTACCGCCCAGCATGTTGCTCCACTGATCGTCGCCGCCGAACTGCATATTACAGCCGTAGCGCTTAAACAGCTCATAGAAATCGTAGCTCTGCATGATCATGTAGTTGAATTCCAGGAAGCTTAAGCCTTTCTCCATACGCTGCTTGTAGCATTCGGCTCTCAGCATGTTATTTACAGAAAAATGAGTTCCCACTTCACGCAGGAAATCGACGTAATTCAGCTCCAGCAGCCAGTCCGCATTGTTGACCATCATGGCCTTTCCTTCGGAAAAATCGATAAAACGGCTCATCTGCTTCTTGAAGCAGTCGCAGTTGTGCTGAATCGTATCCACAGTCATCATCTGGCGTAAATCGCTGCGTCCCGACGGATCACCGATCATTCCGGTACCGCCGCCGATCAGCGCGATCGGTTTGTTTCCCGCCTCCTGTAAACGCTTCATCAGGCAAAGCGCCATAAAATGTCCTACGTGAAGGCTGTCCGCGGTTGGGTCAAAGCCAATATAGAATACAGCCTTCCCTTCGTTGATCATTTTGCTGATCTCTTCTTCATTCGTTACCTGGGCAATGAGGCCGCGGGCTTTGAGTTCTTCGTACGCTGTCATAATTGTTTTCTCCTTTTCTTTAATTTTTGCAGATACTTTCCTATTACATAAAAAAAAGTCCCGTCCTGTTCAAAGGACGAGACTGTAATCCCGTGTTACCACCTTAATTTATAAACGGCTCGCGCCGCTTACCTCTTCGAGTACGATCGTCATACTCTAGCACGATAACGTGTGCAGGAATCCGTCACAGTCTACTCGCCGATCCATAGGACTCTCCGTCCTTTCCAAATCTGCTTTCAGTGTGAAGCTCAAAGATGTATTCACAATCCGCTTTCCACGCGCCTCTCATCAACCGGCTGCTTTCTGTCATCACGTTCACCTGTTACTTCTTCCCTTCAAAGCCTATATAATATGAAGCATATCTTAGCTTACACTTCTTCTTTTGTCAAGAGCCGACTACATATTGATCAACCACAAATTCTTCACCGGTCATTTTTTAACGACTCTTCTTGTAAATCAATCAATATCCGCTTTGCATTCCCGACCAGCCCGGCATCCGTCTGCCAAATGTCAAATTCAGGAAAACCCGGTATTCCCATCGGCACGTCTTCTCTGCGAAACTCCATCTTACTGTCAGTCACTTTTTTGCCCGACATATGAAAAGACGTCACGCCTGCATAGTCTGCCAGTTTTCCGATTACTTCAGGACTTATCCCGGCTCCTGCAAGAATCTCAATCTCCCCGGCAGCTTCCCTCACAAGTTCTTTTAAAAGTTCCCTGCCATTCCATGCGCTGTCTTTCTGCCCGCTCGTAAGAATTGTATCAATTCCCAGCTCTATACACTGCCTCAGCGCTTCATACGGACTCCGGCACACATCAAAAGCTCTGTGAAAAGTGATCGCACATGGGCGTTTCCCACTTTTACTTTCGGACTTTGCACATTCGACAAGTTCCTTCATCCTATCTGTATCAAGCCTTCCGTCCGGTTTTAAAATACCGATAACAACACCGTCGGCTCCCGCCTCTCTAAACAGACAGACTTCTTCCTTCAGCGTCTCGAATTCATATCCGTCATAACAGAAATCTCCGAATCTCGGACGAAGCAGCACTCTTACAGGAATATCGACATTTTTCTTTACCTGTTCAAACATCGCGACCGACGGAGACAGACCTCCGATCACAAGACCCGAACACAATTCTATGCGATCCGCTCCGCCCGCCTGCGCCTCAACCGCAGATCTTACACTGTCGGCACATACTTCAAGTAAATACGACATCGCCGCGCAGCCTTATCTCGGAATCTTCGACAGAGCCGCTTTGTCTCCGACGATCACAACATCGTTATGAAGCTGAAGAATCGATGCCGGAACTTCCGGAGTTACCGGTCCGAAAAATGCCTTTGCAACGATGTCGGCTTTTGCCTCTCCGTTTACAATAAGCAAGATTTTCTTCGCACGCATGATCGTTCCGATACCCATCGTATACGCCTGACGCGGCACGTCATCGGCAGATGCGAAAAATCTCTTATTCGCTTCAATCGTACTCTCCGTCAGATCAACACAGTGTGTTGTCTGTGCAAAAGCGCTGTCCGGCTCGTTAAATCCGATATGTCCGTTGTGTCCCAGACCGAGAAGCTGAATATCAACGCCTCCCATTGATTCGATCAGTTTTTCGTATCTTTCACATTCTTTGTCGGCATCCGGCTCT